>OMJG01000920.1_pt1 | contig 19370 bp, 20 predicted proteins | sample 1646431 | NCBI WGS metagenome assembly OMJG01 (sample SAMN03771674, study PRJEB25209) | food metagenome | isolation source: Cotija cheese | place: Mexico:Jalisco,Michoacan | collected 2011-12-12
CAAAAACCTACATTTTTGATTGCCATAAACCTACATTTTTACGTTGCCCTTGACAATTTTATAGAGAAAGCAAAATATTTTCACTGTTATGTATTTATTGATGATTTTGTAAACAAGATTATTGCAGTTGGTTCGATTGGTGCATATTGGGTTAAAAATGATGAAAGTAGCTTGTTTAACATTTTTGTATCACCTAGGTATCAAGGACAAGGAATTGGTAAGCAACTTATTCAAGTATTAGAATAGGACGAATATTTTGCAAGAGCCAAGCGCATTGAAATTCCTGCTTCAATTACCGGTTTAGGTTTTTACCAAAAAATGGGTTATTCTTTTAAAAATGATAATAGTATTCTTGATGATGAACAATTATATCACTTAGAAAAGTTTAATTAAAAGCGGCTGTACTAACTAGCAGGTCATAACTTAACAGCTGTGGTCTTGTTTTTTTATTTTGGATAAGAAACAGAATTCTATACAGAGTTAAAGCCTAATCAAATAAAGCATTCAACAACAAGAGAATCCCAGGGACTATTTTGTAGTAGTGGGCCCTCAGAAACATTGCAATAACAACCTTTAATGGTAAGCTAAAAATCAAGGGGCAAAAAATGGTAAAATGATATAAAAAGTGCCCCCTGCTTTTAGTTAAAAAAGGAGGCGCTTTTTTATGGAACAAAAAGTGTTACCGATCAAGGATTCGAATGTTTTGACCCAAGTCCAACGGTGCTTACAAGAAGATTTTAAGGCTGTGGTTCATAATTACACCATTTTCCAAGTTGGCAAAGCAACTTTGTTGCGTGTCAGCGACATTCTAAGACTGAAACGGGGGAGAGATTGCTTTGATGAGCAGGGAAATGTGCAGCGGAACGCCTTTCTCCACGATCAAAGGACGGGCAAAGCAAATCATTTATGCTTAAAACCGGTCACGGGTAATCTTTTGGCTTATCAGAGCTGGTTGCAACAAGCAAATTTAGTCTCGCCTTGGCTCTTTCCGTCCCTGCAGCACCCCGAAAAACACATCACAGAAAAAAATTTTATAAAATAATGCATAAAATGGGTGACCTCTTAGGTTTGAACTATTTAGGCACTCACACCATGTGCAAAACCGGCGCTTACCGTGTCTATGTCCAGTCTAACTACAATATTGGACTGGTCATGCACCTCTTAAACCATAGCAGTGAAGCTATGACGCTCGCTTATTAGGATTAGATCAGGTTAGCACCGAAAAAATGTTAGATAATATCGACTTTGGCTAAAGTATTTGCTTTTTCGGCTTCTTCTTGTGTTAAATTCTGAAAAACATGTTCTGCCTTAGCCACACGGATCAAGGTAACCGTTGCTGGCAATTGACGCTCTTTTTTATCTTTTAACAGAGCGCGTAAGGGCGTGATTCCAATTTTCTGAGCTAAAAAAATACTTTTTGGTCTCTGACTCTAGCTTAAAATTTTGCAATGGTCCCAATAACAGCAGCTTATTTCCAGTATTCATCTTCTTTGAATTCGCTTTAAAAATACTATGACTACTAATAGTGGTAGTAAAATTTAAATATTTTTCTTGTGGGGCAGAAGAAAAAATGGATGAGGTCGCACAAATTTAGGTTCAATGAATAAGTTGCACTGATCAGATTTTACTTTGAAATTTTCCGGCCTTTTAAATAAAAAGTATAAACATTGGCTATAATCTGTTCTTTCTTGATAAATGAGATTTGTGCTAACGCCATAAACACCTCCATTAAGTTATTATGGTTTCAATCCCTTAATTAAAGTTTCAGCTGCGTCTTGACTTGCTTTAGCCACGTCAATCGTTTTATTAGGCTCAAAAATAAGTGGCACCAAATAACTGCACATTGCTCCAATAATAGCACGTAAAATACGAGAAAATTCCCAGTCAACCAACTGTCCTTGTTCTTGATAATATACAAACAGCTCTTTTAATTTAGCAAAGGGTAACTTAGCAAGTTCCATCTTCATTTGATTCCGAATCTTTTGGTTGACCATTGTTTCCCGTACTAAAATTCTAATTTGGGGCAAATTATCAATAACAAATTGCATGCGATCTTGCATAATGTTTTGTAAAAATTCCGTAAAATGAGGGCCTTGTGGTGCCTGTATTCCATTTGCAAATTCACTAGCCACTTTAGGGATCACTTCTGTAATTACAGGTTCTAAGACGGCCTGTAATAAGCCTTCTTTATTATTAAATTGTTGATACACTGTTCCCACCGCAACTCCAGCCAATTGCGCAATCTCCGTAGTACTGGTGTTTTCAAAACCTTGTTCTGAAAAAAGGGTTAGACTTGCCTGTAAAACTGACTTTTGTCGTTCTGAAATATTTAATTCATTTAAGCTTTCTACAAATAAAGAAGAAATATTATTATTCACGTATCTCATCCTCTCCTTTCTTTAAACTTCACGATAGCGTCTCATGGCCCCTAAATTCAAAATTAGGAAAAGGCCAGCAAGGAGAAGCAGCGCTAATAGATTTGGCCAAATTTGTATAAAACCAACGCCCTTAGCAACCACATCACTCATTGCATTTGCACCATAATACAGTGGCATGATATGACCGATTCCTTGCAGCCAGTTAGCCATTTGATCAACAGGAATGATGCCTGAGAAAAAGACCTGTGGAATAACAACGATCGGAATAAATTGCATCATTTGAAATTCTGACGCAGCAAAAGTGGAAATAAATAGTCCCATAGTTAATGCGACAAAAGCCATTAAAACATTGATCAACAACACATACCAAATACTTCCCAAAATTTGGATCTTAAAGACATACGTACTATATAAAACAATTAGCAGGGTTTGTACTAAGGCAAAAATTCCATAACCACTTAGATAGCCAGTAATTATCTCGCCTCGTTTAATTGGAGTTGCCAATAAACGTTTTAAAGTTCCCGTTGTTCTTTCACGTAATAACGCAATTCCTGAAATCAAGAAAACAAAGAAAAAGACTACAAACCCCATCATAATCGGCAAAAATGTATCAAAGAAATTGGTATCCTTGTCACCATAAATATAATGTGTTTTGACAGAGTAGTTTCTGGCGGGATTCTTTTGTTGTTTCGGCATTGAGGCCTGTGTTCCTGGTGAAATGCCCGCTTGCTTTGAAACCATAGTTAACTCTTGTTGTAACTTTTGAATGGCCTGTTTTTGGTCCCTTAAGGCTGTCATCGAAGCGTGGGTTTTTAACTTAACCTGAGCCGCTTGCAAACTTTTCTTTAAAATAGAACTTTTAATCTGATTACTATTTTGTAAAGTCAGTTGTAATTTATCATCTTTTTGTGTCATTACTCCTGCATAATCATGGGTTCGGATCAATTTTTTTGCTGAATCATTCGAAGAAACCTGATGTATTTTGATATTATCATTATCAACTGCATTGACTAAGGTTGAATCAACATTACGAACTGCCAAGTCAGCTGTTTGATCATTATTAGACTGAAATAGAAAATACATTAAAGTCAGGATCAGTAACGGACCAATGAACATCATGGCCAAAGTTCTCTTATCACGCAACATTTCCTGTAAAACTCTTTTAATCATTGCCAGTGTGCGCATCTTGTTGCCTCCCTGCTTTCAAAAACACTTCCTCGACACTTTTAACTTTAAATTCTTTGATCAACCGATCCGGCTGTCCCTGAGCAATTGCTACACCATTTCTGATCATCAGTAAACTATCTGACTCTTCTGCGTCGTCCATAACATGGGTCGTTAAGAGAATTGTTTTTCCTTCTTTACCTAACCGGTGTAATTCTTGCCAAATCTGTTGCCGTAATTCTGGATCGATCCCGACTGTTGGTTCATCCAAAATCAATATTTCCGGATCAGCCACTAACGCAATTGCCAAAGATAAGCGTCGTTTCATCCCCCCAGAATAATCATTGACATGTTTATCCAGATCTTCGTTAAGGTTAACAACTGTGGTTGCATACTTGATCTGAGCGGGTAAATTTTTCTGACTCATGCCTTGCATTTGCCCAAAAAAGGTCAAGTTCTCGCGCGCAGTTAAAGTTTCATATAAGGCGTCAGCTTGAGCCATAAAACCGATCTTAGCTAAAATTTTTCGATTTGGCATTGATTCCCCTAGCACTGTAACAGACCCTTGTTTGGGCTTTAGCATGCCCATAATAGAATTGATCAATGTAGTTTTTCCAGCACCGCTGGGGCCAATCAAGCCTAATATTTCACCACTTTTAACGGACAAGTTAATGTCACTGATGACAATGTTTTTTCCATAACCTTGAGCAAGGTCTTTTACTTGAATTGTTTCACCCACCAATTTCACCTTCCATTTTTTATAATCCCTTTTAATAATAAAGAACGATTGAGTTCGCTCTTTTTTGTGAATCTTACCTAAATGTCATTAAACATCAAATTAATGCTCTTGATTATCAACTCGCAAAGAAGGTGCCTCTGTCCAATGCTCAATCAGATTCATCAAGTTGGGTAAGCCATTAATTAGAAAGGGTCGCCTTCATCAGTAAGGAAACCATCTGCATGTGCAAAGATTTTGCTGATTAAAGCTTGTATTTTCTTAGTTTATGGACGGTTGCGTAGCACTCTTTAAAGATGTCATATAGTCTTTATAATCAATAAAGACATCTATAAACATCCAATATTCTTCTTTGGGATTTTCGGGAACATCCCTTGTGTAGTAGATTTATAGTGAAAAAGGTCCGGATGCGCTTCTTCAAAATCTAACACTGCTCGGAAACCACGTTCGATTTCATCATGGTCTCCTCTTTTTTGCTTTGAATCCAGAAATTCCTAATTGTATCTATCATAAAAGAGTTGTCCTTTTTTCATTAATCCAAAGCTCATTTCTAATTAATGTATGAACGTTCATTCATTAAAAATAATAGTAACACTATATTCTAAACTGTCAACACAAACACTAAAAACAACTATCTTAAAAACCTTTGTAATCGATTTATAAAATCTAATATAGTACAATAAACAAGAAAGGTTGTGAGTTAATTATGAAAAAGATCATCAATGACGCTGGAAATGTAGTTCCAGAAATGGTTGATGGGTTAGTTCGTTCTTACCCGCAGTATTTACGTCAAATACCTGATACTGAAGCCGTTATGCGGTCTGATGAAGACTCAATGGCTGGTAAAGTCGGGATTGTTTCCGGTGGAGGTTCTGGACATGAGCCAGCACATGCCGGTTTTGTTGGCAAGGGAATGTTGTCCGGCGCAGTATGTGGACAGGTCTTTACTTCTCCGACCCCTGATCAGATTTATGAAGCAATCAAGCAGGCTGATCATGGTAAGGGTGTTTTCTTAGTTGTTAAGAACTATTCTGGTGATGTGATGAACTTTGATATGGCTAAAGATTTGGCCGAAGTTGATGACATTCAAACCAAGACGATCGTTGTCGATGATGACATTGCGGTGGAAGATAGTTTGTTTACTCAAGGTAAACGTGGTGTTGCAGGAACAGTATTAATGCATAAAGTTCTTGGTGCAGCAGCAGACCAAGGGGCAAGTTTGGACGATTTGGACAAGTTAGCTCAAGCTGTTTTGCCAAATATCAAAACTATCGGGATCGCCTTGCATGCTGCAACGGTGCCAGAAGTTGGTAAACCAGGATTCGAACTTAAAGATGATGAGATCGAATATGGTGTTGGGATCCATAGTGAACCGGGTTATAAGCGTGAAAAAATCAAACCTTCTAAAGAAATGGCAGAAGAACTAGTTACCCAGATCGACAAAACATTGAACCTGGACAGCTCTAAAAAATATGCTGTAATGGTCAATGGCATGGGAGCTACTCCGTTGATGGAACAATATATCTTTTCTCATGATTTATTAAATTTGTTGAATGGAAAAGATATTGAGCCAGCCTTCATGAAAGTTGGTAATTATATGACATCGATCGATATGGCAGGTTTGTCATTAACGGTCTTTGAATTGAAAGAAGATAAGTGGCTGGATTATTTGAACTATCCTGTAGAGACGATAGCCTGGTAGAAAAGCTGAGACAATTTGCTAGTGCTAAAGCACTCTGCTTTTGTCTTGGTAAGAGCAGAAAAAATTTGTAGTTAGAAAAGGGCGGATGATAATGGCTTTAACAGTTGACAATTTAACAGAATGGATCAATTCTTTCGCGCAAAAAGTTAACGACCAAAAAGATTATTTAAGTGAATTAGATACACCGATCGGCGATGGAGACCACGGTAATAATATGGCGCGTGGGGTCAAGGCAGTACAAGAATCACTTGAAAATAAAAAACCAGCTGAATTGACTGATGCGTTTAAACAGATCGCTATGGCGTTGATCAGTAAAGTTGGTGGTGCCTCTGGTCCTTTGTATGGTACTGCATTTCTTGAAATGGCAAAAAAGAGTAAGGACACTACTGATCTAGGTGAATTATTTGCTGCTGCAAATGCTGGCATTAAGAAACGCGGCGGTGCCCAAGTTGGTGATAAGACAATGGTCGATGTCTGGGAACCTTTATCTGACCAACTAGCTCAAGGTTCGCTTGCACAAGAAGACATTGATAAAGCAGTTGATGGCACAAGGGGCTTAGTAGCTAAAAAGGGACGTGCCTCTTATTTAGGTGACCGTTCTGTTGGTCACTTGGACCCAGGAGCAATGTCAAGTGGTTACCTATTTACAGCTTTGATCGAAACGGAGGGGATCCTATGACATTAGGGATCACGATCGTATCACATGTACCAGAGATCGCCGAGGGACTGCCCAAGTTATTAAAACAGGTAGCTGCCGATGTTCCGCTGACTTTTGCAGGTGGTACGGATGATGGTGATATCGGAACAAGTATGGAGAAAATCAGTCAGGCTTTCACTGACAATTCTGCTGATGAAATTTTAGCATTTTATGATCTTGGCAGTGCCAAGATGAACCTTGAGATGGCGCAAGAAATGTCAGATAAGACAATTCATTTATATGACACAGCTTTGATCGAAAGTGCCTATACGGCTGCTTCTTTACTACAGGCTGATGTTCCTTTAAATGATATTGAAGAACAATTAAAACCACTGAAAATCAAATGATTTACCAATTAAACGTAAGGATTTTTTCCTTGCGTTTTTTGAATTTGTTGTGTGGCGAAAGCTGTCAGAAAAAAGTACCTTGAAATATTTTTTTGCAATATATCCATTTATATTTGCACTATTGTTATAAGGTCGCTATAATCATTTTTATGAAAGCGTTTTAGTTGTGCACTAGTTATTATTGATCTTCAAAATCAAATTTTTTTGACAAAATTATTTACATGAAAGAAGTAGCATTTTTTTCAAAAAATTTAAATATGCTTTTAAGAAATAATTAGCGATTTTACTTATTTTAGTATAGGAAATTCACAAAACTTCATTTATTTAATAAAAAAATTATTTGACAATAAATGCTTTAATATCAGCATTTTTTAACATTATTTAGCAATAGCTAAAAGAATATTGTAAACAATATGGTTGTCAAACTTGGTTTTGAGTTTTATAATAACGTAGTTAAACAAGTAAACGGTTTCTTGTTTTTTAATAAATTAGGGTGTAACGACCATTATACTTAGGAGGATATCAAATGGCAGAAAAATATATCATGGCGATCGACGAAGGAACGACAAGTACCCGAGCAATCATCTTTGACCACAACGGTAAAGAAGTAGCCGATGGTCAACGTGAATTTACTCAGTACTTCCCAAATTCTGGTTGGGTCGAACATGATGCCAATGAAATTTGGAACGCTGTTCAAGCTACAATAGCTGACGCATTTATTAACTCTGGTGTTCAACCAGATCAAATTCAAGGTATTGGTATTACTAACCAACGTGAAACAACAGTTATCTGGGACAAGAAGACAGGTTTGCCGATCTACAATGCGATCGTATGGCAATCACGTCAAACAAGTGACTACGCAAACAAGATCATTGCAGATGGTCATTCAGACATGATCCATGAAAAGACAGGTTTGCTAGTTGATCCTTATTTCTCAGCAACTAAGATCCGTTGGATCCTTGATCACGTTGATGGAGCTCAAGAACGTGCAGAAAAAGGAGAATTGCTTTTTGGGACGATCGATACATGGTTGGTCTGGAAGTTAACGGGTGGTAAGTCACATGTTACTGACTACTCTAACGCATCACGTACAATGTTGTTCAACATCCACGACTTAGCTTGGGACAAAGATATTTTGAAGCTTTTGAATATCCCAGAAGTAATGTTGCCAGAACCAAAAGGAAACTCTGAAGTTTACGGTTACACAATGGATTACCACTTCTACGGCAGCCGTGTTCCAGTATCTGGTATGGCTGGTGACCAGCAATCAGCTCTCTTCGGTCAATTGGCATTGAAGAAGGGTATGGTTAAGAACACTTATGGGACAGGTGCCTTCGTATTGATGAACACTGGTGAAGAACCTATCATCTCGAAGAACAGCTTGTTAACAACTATTGGTTACTCGATCAACGGTAAAGTTAATTACGTGCTTGAAGGTTCAGTCTTCGTTGCTGGCTCAGCTCTCCAATGGTTACGTGATGGTATGAAGATGATCGAATCAGCTCCAGAATCAGAACAATTTGCTAACGAATCAGAAAATGATGATGAAGTATACGTAGTTCCTGCCTTTACTGGTTTAGGTGCTCCATACTGGGATTCCGCAGCTCGTGGTGCTGTCTTTGGTTTAACACGTGGTACAACAAACAAAGACTTCATCAAGGCTACATTACAGTCATTGGCTTACCAAACACGTGACGTTGTTGACACAATGTATAAAGATACTGGTATCGAAATCCCAGCATTGCGTGTTGATGGTGGTGCTGCTCGTAACAACTACTTGCTGCAATTCCAAGCAGACTTGTTAGATACACCAGTTGAACGTGTAGCTAATTTGGAAACAACAGCTATGGGTGCTGCATTCCTTGCAGGTTTAGGTTGTGGTTTCTGGAAAGATACAGATGAATTACAACATATGTTTGAAATTGGCCAACGTTTCGATCCAGAAATGGACGACAAACGACGTGATCATTTGTATGCTGGATGGGAACAAGCTGTTAAAGCAACAAGAACATTTAAACCAGCTGAATAGTTAGACCCTAAAATTAAAAAAGAGAGAAGAAATTATTAAGAAGTTGAATGAGGCTAAATACCTTATACAACTCGATCTTAACAAGACTCCGTGAGACGATTTTTTGTTTCACGAAGCTTGACTAAAACGAGGAGGATATTGAAATTGAATTTTTCTTACAAAACAAGAAAGGAAACTATTGACGGACTTAAAAACACTGACTTGGACCTACTGATCATCGGTGGAGGTATTACCGGTGCCGGTGTAGCTATTCAGGCTGCTAAAGCGGGGGCTAAAGTTGGTTTACTTGAAATGCAGGATTTTGCTGAAGGGACAAGTTCCCGTTCTACTAAATTAGTGCATGGTGGTATCCGTTATCTGAAAACTTTTGACGTTGGAGTTGTGTCTGATACTGTCAAGGAACGTGCTGTAGTTCAAGGAATTGCTCCACATATTCCAAAGCCGTTCCCAATGCTCTTACCTATTTACGATACACCAGATCAAACATTTGACATGTTTAGTGTCAAAATTGCGATGGATCTGTATGACCGTTTAGCGGGTGTTGAATCAAGTCAATATGCTAACTATACGATCGACCGTGATGAGGTATTGCAACGTGAACCAGGCTTGAAGAGCGATAAATTACTTGGTGCCGGCGTTTATCTTGACTATGTCAACAATGATGCACGTTTGGTTATTGAAAATATCAAGGGTGCTGCTGAATTAGGCGGTTTGATGGCTAGTCGTGTTAAAGCTGTTAGCGTTTCACACAATGCAGATGGAAAGATCGATGGCGTAACTGCAGAAGATGTTTTATCTGGTGAAAAGTTTGATGTTAATGCTAAGTTGGTTATCAATACTACTGGTCCATGGTCATCTAAGTTCCTTGGCTTGGATGATAAGAATGGTGACAAAGGTCAAGTTATCCGTCCAACGAAAGGTGTGCACTTGGTAGTTGACGAATCAGTATTGAGCGTACCACAACCAACATACTCTGATTCAGGTGTTGGTGATGGCCGGATGATCTTCGTTGTTCCGCGTGAAGGTAAGACTTACTTTGGTACAACGGATACAGATTATACTGGTGATTACACACATCCAACTGTTGAACAAGCAGACGTTGATTACTTATTGAAAGCTATCAACAACCGTTTCCCTGAAGCCAACGTCACGATCGATGATATTGAAGCTAGTTGGGCAGGTATTCGTCCGTTGCTTGGTTCTAACGCTGGCTCTGACTACAATGGTGGTGGTGCTAACACTGGTAAAGTTTCTGATGAAAGTTTCAATAACCTGATCGATACAGTGAATAAGTACAACGAGGGTGAAGTAGAACGTGGTGACGTTGAAAAATCCATCAGTGCTTTGAAACAATCAAGTGGAGAAAAAGAAATTTCTGCTTCACAAGTTTCTCGTGGATCTTCGCTGGATGTTGGTGAAGATGGACTGATCACATTGTCTGGTGGTAAGATCACTGATTACCGTAAGATGGCTGCAGGTGCTATGGAATTGATCACTAAGACATTGAAAGATGAATTCAATGTTGTGATCAAAGAAATTGATTCCAAGAAATTGCAAGTTTCCGGTGGTCACTTTGACCCAACAAATGTTGAAAAGACATTAGACTTTTACACTAAACTTGCTATTGGCAAGGGTATTCCACAAGATGAAGCAGAAGATCTTGCAAACCGCTTTGGTTCAAATACGGGCCGAGTTGTTTCATATGCAGCACATGTGGAAACTGCGCCTGGATTGACATTAGCTGATACGATCAGTTTGCATTATTCGATCAATGAAGAAATGACATTGACTCCTATCGATTATCTCTTGCGTCGGACAAACTTTGTTTTGTTCCATGAAGACAAGCTTGCTGCAAAGAAGGATGCGATCGTTGATGAAATGGCACGTGTCTTGGGTTGGTCAGATGATGAAAAACAAAAACAAGCTGACGAATTAAACGATCTTATTGCAGAGACAAGATTGGATGCATTAAAAAAATAAGTGAGTGAAGCAGACCGGGAGACACTGAGCACTAACAAACTTTCGAATTATATTGCGATTTTGGCAATATGACGGGGAAGTTGGCTAGACGGAAGTGTCTGGCCTGAGCAACTCGCTATTAAGTGAAAAGTGGCGTCTATTTGGCAAATCACTAATCGCTTCACAAAAGCATTCAAGCAGTGGATCAAGTATCCATGTATCACATAGAATATTTAAAATTAGGACAAAAAAGTTGTTCCAACACACATAGGAGGAAATATTATGGGAACTATTACTACACAGGCGATCGGTGAATTCATCGGTACTTTCGTTCTTCTTGTACTTGGTAACGGTGTTTGTGCCGCTGTCAACTTGAACAAATCAAAAGCTCAAGGTTCTGACTGGGTCGTTATTGCACTTGGATGGGGCTTAGGCGTTACAATGGGTGCTTATGTCGGCGGTATGATGGGCCCGGCTCATCTTAACCCTGCCGTAACAATTGCTTTTGCTGTTATTGGTTTAACAAAATGGGCAGCTGTTGTACCTTATATCATTGCTCAGATGTTGGGTGCTATTCTTGGTGCTGCAGTTGTTTGGCTTGCTTACCGTCCACACTGGGAAGCAACAGAAGACCCAGACACAATTTTAGGAGTTTTTGCTACAGAACCTGCTATCCGCAGCTTAGGTAATAACTTCATTACTGAAGCTGTTGGTACTGCTATATTGGTACTTGGATTGGCAGCATTTGGTCATGGCTCAATGGCTGATGGTTTGAACCCGCTGGTAGCTGGGAGCTTGATCGTAAGTATTGGTCTTTCACTCGGTGGACCTACTGGTTATGCTATCAACCCTGCCCGTGATATGGGACCTCGTATTGCTCACGCTATTTTGCCAATTGCAAATAAAGGCGGCAGCGATTGGGGCTACAGTTGGGTACCATTCTTTGGACCTATTGTTGGTGGTATCATTGGCGCATTGCTCTTCGCCGTACTACCTATTTAATTTAAAATTTTACCAGCTCCGGGACTTCACAAGTCTCGGAGATTTTTTTGAATAAATGAAAACGTTTTATTGATTTTAATGATCTTCACTGGTAATATAATTAGTGGGCACTAATGTGATGAGCGCCGACATATTTAAAGTGCAATTCTTGTTGTTAATGTAAAAAAGATCGGACTACATTGCCCACAGTCAAAAATTAAGGAAAGGAGGAACAAATAATGTATCATAAAGTGGCTGAAAATATCATTCAGGCAATTCTTGCCAATAAGTATTCAGACAAATTGCCCACTGAAAAGGAGCTCGTTGAGGAATACCAAGTCAGTCGTAACACTATTCGTAAGGCGCTTGATGTTGTTTTTGCGCATGGTTTGCTTCGACGTGTTCGTGGAAGTGGATATTATATTATAAAAAGACCACTCCAGTCACAAACAGTTTTGAACTTGTCGATCGGGTTTGATAAAAATTCAATGGTATCTGGCGGTCCATTGAAGTCTAAGGTCGTTAAGTTTGATACGATCCAAGCTGATGAAAACTTGGCCCAATGGGGAAATGTAGATATAGATACAAGGGTTTATCGTGTAATAAGATTACGATATTTAAAAGACCACTTGTACTCTTTAGAAGAATCTTATTTTCCACGTGAAGTAGTCCCATTTCTTTCGAAAGAAAGTGTACAAAGTTCTATTTTTAGTTTCTTGCGAGATGCATATCAGATGACAGGAAGTACCTCTGAAAACTATGTGCATGTTAACAAACTGGATGAGTGGCAAGCAGATTTGATTGGATGGCAGCAAGGTGAGCGCATTTTGTGTCTTGATGGGATCAACTATTTGGTAAATGGAAAGGTCTTTAACTTTTCCAGGACTTATTTTGTTTATGATAACTTAGCATTGTATTATCATACACAAAATATTGATTTATAGTAGTTCTTATAGAAGTTTGGTATCAGGGGAAATATTTAAAGAATGTCCATTTAAGTCAAATTTAATGAAAACGATTTATTTTAATATTTGGCTTATGCTATATAAGATAGGAGTGTAATGTAAAGTGAACGCATTTATAAATTGGTTAAATAAACATGTTGTTCCGATCGCGGCTAAAATAGGTTCGGTTCGCTGGTTGATCGCACTGCGTGATGCCTTTATCGCTATTATGCCAGCAATGATGGCAGGTGCTGTCGCTAACGTTTTGAATGCTTTGATCCGTGATATTCCTACACAGTTGCACTGGATGGGTATTGTATCTTCAATGCAATGGCTGATCGATATTAATGCCATGGTTTGGACTGGAACTTTAGCAATTTTAGGTTTAATTTTCTCATTTACGTTTGGTTACCAATTGGCAGTTCAATATAAGGTCGAGCCTATTACTGGCGGGATCGTTACTTTGGGTTCATTTATTATTAGTTTGCCTCAAAGTGTAAACTTGCACTTAGGCTCAGCTTTAAGCAAAGGTGCTGTTAAGACTTTGACAGATGCTGGAGCTGCAGTTGCGGGCAAAGATGTTTCTATGTGGGGTTATTTTAATTTTGGTCAATTTTTCGGATCAACTGGTTTCTTTACTGTTATGATCATGGGTGCCATTTCTTCAACGATTTATATTTGGTTGATGAAGAAAAACATTACGATAAAGATGCCTGATTCAGTTCCGCCCGCTGTATCTAATGCTTTTACGGGGATCATTCCGGCCACGGCGGCTTTATATGTAGCCGGGATCATTGGGTATATATTTAGCAAATTTAGCACCACAGTTATCGAATTCATTGCTAAAGTGTTGCAAGATCCATTGTTGAATTTAAGCCAGGGTTTTGGTGCGGTACTTTTGATGACCGTTTTAGTCCAAGTCTTTTGGTTCTTCGGTATTCATGGAACCAACGTTTTAGGGCCTGTTATGGATAGTATCTGGTTAACAGCTCAGTTAGCTAATATCAATGCCTTTCAACAAGGAAAGGCATTGCCATACTTGTGGACACGTAATAGTTTTGATTTGTATGCTTGGATCGGTGGGGCAGGGTCTACTTTACTCTTGTTATTTGCGATTTTAATTTTCTCTAAACGCGATGACCAGCGCTCAGTGGCAAAATTGTCGATTGCACCAGGGTTCTTTAATATTAATGAGCCTGTGATGTTTGGGATGCCGATCGTGTTAGACCCGATCTACTTTATTCCATTTATCTTAGCACCTTCTGTCATGGTATCTATCGCTTATGGTGCGGTTTCACTGGGTTTGGTTGAACCGATCAAGAATCAGATCATCTGGTCAATGCCTCCGGTCCTGAATGTGTTGATCGCTACGATGGATTGGCGTGCGGTCGTACTCCAACTGTTCAATATGTTTGTTGGATTTTTGATTTATATACCGTTTGTTAAGGCAGCTAACAAGCTTAAACCTGCGGAACAATGAAGTCAGCTAAAAACTTTCTAAGTTTACTACTTGGAATCAGTATTGTACTACTCTTTTGCAGTTCCTTGCTCAAGCTGCCTGCTCGTTTATGGGTCATAGGAATTGGCATAGCTGGTGTTATTGGTACTGGCTATTCCTTGCATAAAGTACGTAAACAAGAAAGGATAAGTAAGAATGAAAATTAATGTGACTTTGAATGCGCCAGTGGAATTTTTATACCAGCAATTGATCGAATCAGCTTTAGAAGATATTCGTAAACAAGTTGGTAAAAAAATTTCTTGGCGTGATCTTCCCAATTATACTTATGAAAAGAAATGGGTCAGTGGTCGAGTAGCTAAAATGCACATCGATTCAGCTATTCCGAGCCAAGCATATGGCTATACAATGACTACTGCAGACCAAGAATTTATCGTAGAATATCGCTTAAAGAAGAAAGATGATACCCATACGATTTTGGAGTACACTGAGGATAATCATGCTAAAGACGCAAAAGTCAAAGCTAATCAAAATATAGGTGCGTTTACACTGGGGTGGCTGCGTAAACACCGCTTTAAAAAGATGGCTAGAAAAATGGCAGAACAGTATTATAAATAAGTAAATGAGACAAAGTGGTTTGAAGCATAGAACTAACGGATTTTATTAAATCGTTGTTTGGTGCAAAAATATGTGTGCACTTATAAAGAGATAAGAGGTTGGACAATGAGACAGTTAGGAATTTCAATTTATCCAGATCAAAGCAGCTTTGAACAAGACCAGCAGTATTTACAATTAGCACATCGATACGGTTATACAAGAATTTTTACCTCCTTGTTGCAGTTGAAAGGCGACGGCGGAAAAGACATTTTAGGCAAGTTTCGTCAAACGGTGGATTACGCCAATCATTTAGGCTTTAAGACAGTCGTTGATGTCAATCCTGATCTGTTCAAAGAATTGGGGTTAAAATACACTGATCTCCATGTGTTACATGATTTGGGTGTCTGGGGCATGCGGCTTGACGAAGGCTTTACGGGTATGGAAGAGGCGCAAATGACTCATAATCCGTACGATCTCAAAATCGAATTAAACATGAGTCAAGGTACGAACTACTTGGACAGTATCATGGCGTATGCACCAGAACTGGACAATTTGATCGGTTGTCATAATTTCTATCCGCAAGAATATAGCGGCTTGAGTGATGAGATCTTTATGGATTATTCGCGAAAGTACCGGCAGTATAGCTTGCATACAGCAGCTTTTGTTTCTTCGCACGCAGCTACTTTTGGTCCCTGGCCGGTCAATGAAGGCTTGCCGACCATGGAAAGCGACCGGCAAAGACAAATATACAGTCAGGTGACTCATTTGAAGTTGACTGGCATGGTCGATGACGTGATCATCGGGAATGCTTATGCTTCAGAAGACGAACTAGCTACCGTAGCGGCAGCTTTCAAGAGTGATTACCCTACACTGCATGTTGATCTTGTTGATGAAACAACAGCTTTAGAAAAAGAAATCGTTTTGACGCCTGCGCACCTTTATCGAGGCGATACTTCTGAGTACCTGTTACGTGATACCTTGCCGCGAGTCGTACACAGTGCCGAAAGCATTCCAGCACGTACTAACGGCAGTAGGTTGACGCGCGGGGACATTGTGGTGGTCAATGACGGTTACGCCAGATATAAAGGCGAGTTGCAGATCATCTTAAAGGAGATGCCAAATGACGGGCGGCGTAATGTTGTTGGCAAGCTTTCCGATAGTGATATGCTCTTACTAGATTTGATCAAACCATGGAGCACATTTAACTTAAAGAAAGTATGATTTAGTAACTAAAAAATATTTGAAGAAAGCAGTTTTAGCTTGAAAAGGCTAAGGCTGTTTTTTGGCTACTTGAATTGTCAAATTAAATGCAACACTTTACCAAAATAAACCTCATATGGTGTCTTTCAATCCAAACACTTTTTGCTTTGAATTCATTACCTGGCATCTTGGTATACACCTTACTGGTCAGCGTATTGTGGGTCTGTCTGTGGTGTTCACAGCGATATAACTTTGGAAGGAATCGCAGATCCGATCTTCTTGCAATTTTTAGCCGCAAATGGGACCGCTTATGCTAATCACCAACCACTCCCATATGTCACAACATCGGTTTTCCAATTGTTATGAATTCGATCACGATGATCCCATTTATCTTCGTTCCGTTAGTCTTGGCAACTCTATTTTAATAAGCATTGGATGGATTGCTGCTCCCTCAGCAATGGTCCCATGGACAATGCCGCCGATCATTGGGCCGCTAATGGCAACGGGCTGGGATTGGAGAGCGGCAGTTTGGTCAGCAGTCGAATTGCTCCTGGCTGGCGCAATGTATTTTCCATTCTTTAAAGTTGCTGAAAAGCAGATGCTTATTAAAGAAGCCAATGACACAAATGAATAATTTTCGTTATTAGGAGGTTTTAAATTTGCCACAATTTCGTTTGAACAGCGCAGAAGATTTCGAAAAATTTTATCAACTATATTTCTATGCTTTCAATGCGCTAGATGAACCTAGCTGGCGCAAATATTTTTTTGAGCGTTATCAACATGGTTTGATATATGGAATAAAACAAGGTGAAAAATTGACTAACGGCTTATATAGCCTGCCATTTAAAGTTGACTTTCATGGAACTAAATATTTGATGAGTGGGTAGGGGATGTGGCAACAGCTCCAGAAAGTGCTGGACAATGTGGAGCTAGTACTTTATTACAAGCAGCGCTAAATGAAATGTCAGCTAATAAAGTGACTCTATCATACCTTGCTCCTTTTTCATTTAAATATTACCGGAGATTTGGTTATGAGCAAGTTTTTAACCATTTACAATACTCACTGGATAATAAAAATATTCCAGCTTTCAGGCCACGTGTAAATCAAGGCCATGTTACCCGTGGAAAAATGAAAGATCATTTGCCTGAAGTAGTGCAAATATATGAGCAAACTTCTAAAAATGGTCTAATGGGCGGCTTGTTACGGGACATGTGGTGGTGGGATTACTTGCCTCTTAAAAACAAGTGGTTGACTGGAGTTTACTATGATGAAGAAGAGCAAGTTTCTGGCTATGTAATATACGAGCTCACACAAGAACAGCTAGTAGTCAAAGAAATGATCTATGCAACTAACACTGCTTTTGAGCACTTGTTAAGTTTTATTTTTAATCATAAAAATTCAGTCAGAAAATTTATTTTTGATTCTCCTGATCCGACATACCATGGTAGCTTACTATCGGAACCTTACGTGTTGGATGCGCGTGTTGTGCCCTATATGATGGTTAGGATCGTCGATATCAAGGACTTTTTGTTGCGTTATCCTTACGTTAAAAAAGACTTTGAACCATTTGTTTTTGGAATTGAAGACCAGAATTTACCCCAAAATTCCGGTCTGTGGGAACTATCTTCCAAGAAAGGAATGGTCAAGGTAAATAAGTTGAGCGATCTAGCTGCTGACTATCCGGAAAAAATAACCATTCAAGAATTGACCAAAGCTTTATTTGGTACAGAAAAAATGAAAACGATCGTTATGGAAGGTAAAGCTGACTTAAGTTTTGAAACGGCAACTTTGGTGGACGATATATTAGTGAACGAACCACCAAAATTAGTGGACTATTTTTAACAAATAAATTTCTTTACTCGTTTTGTTTTCGAGGCTAGACACAGTTGCTTAGAATAGAAAATGATTTTGTCTTGACCTTATGAACAGCTAAGAAGGAGAAAAAAATGAAGAAAAAGGTCATTTATTGTTTACTTTCGCTTTTAATGATCGTTTTGTATGGTTGTAGTCAAGAAAGTAAGAGTAGTCAAAAAAATGTAAAAAAGGAACCGCCTGTCAGTTTGACTGATAAGGATAAAAAAGAAACTGCAATGGAACTTGTGTCTAGTGCTGAAAATTCATCTTTAAATTGGAAAAAGCAGTATAGCTATATTGAAGATATCAAAGATGGGCGCGGTTATACGGCTGGGATCATTGGATTTTGTTCAGGGACGGGCGATATGCTTGAGGTCGTAAAAAATTATACTCAAGAACAACCGGACAACAAACTAGCCAAGTTTTTGCCAGCTTTAAAAAAAGTGAATGGTTCTGACTCTCATGAAGGATTGGGTGTTGAATATGAACAGGCTTGGAAGGAAGCCAGCAAAGATCCTGTTTTTCAAAAAGCCCAGAATAAAATTAGGGATCGGGATTATTTCAAACCAGCGGTGAAGCGAGCCAAAAAAGACGGTTTATCTGTTTTAGGACAATTCATTTATTACGATGCCATAGTAATGCATGGACCTGGTGATGGTTCCGTGCCCGCCGACCAAAGCTTTTTCGGTATAAGAAAGACTGCTATGGCGGCTTATAAGACACCTTCTCAAGGCGGTAATGAAAAAAAGTATTTAACTGTCTTTCTAGATAAAAGAGATAAAGTGATGCATATGGAAGACGCGCATGATGATTTAAGCCGGACACAAGCTCAACGTAAATTTTTGAAAGAAAAAAATTACGACTTAAATAAACCATTAAAATTTAAAATGTATGGTGATCTGTTTAAAATTAAATAAGGCAGATCATCGTAAAGGGGATGCTAAATGACGGTCGAAGTGATGTTGTTGGGCGTTTAAGCAGATGACTGACCCTTGCTCACTAAAGTTTTTGAGATCTTGAAGCGCGTTTAATTTAGGTGAATGGATAAAGTTTCACTAAACGAAAATTCTTTAAATGAAAGAAAACGGTACTAGTTAAGGCAACCAGTGCTGTTTTCTTTTTTGCATGTACTTATTTCGAGTATTATAGTTATATAGCATACAAGTAATAGTACTTTAGGATCCGTTTTTGGCTGAGCAGCTAACTGACGGAACCTTTAATATTTGGGTAAGAGATGGTTGTTTGCTGAAGGGACAAGAGGAGGACCACTAATGCAGTTTTATACATATCAATATTTACTTGATAACCAAACTAAATTCCCATAT
>OMJG01000921.1_pt1 | contig 19347 bp, 20 predicted proteins | sample 1646431 | NCBI WGS metagenome assembly OMJG01 (sample SAMN03771674, study PRJEB25209) | food metagenome | isolation source: Cotija cheese | place: Mexico:Jalisco,Michoacan | collected 2011-12-12
AAAAAAACACAAGTGCGGTGGCGATAGCACGAAGGCTACACCTGTTCCCATGCCGAACACAGCAGTTAAGCTTCGTCACGCCAAGAGTAGTTGGGGGATCGCCCCCTGTGAGGGTAGGTAGCTGCCGCGCTTTGTTTTTGTTATTCCGGCATAGCTCAGTTGGTAGAGCATCTGACTGTTAATCAGGGTGTCGACGGTTCGAGTCCGCCTGCCGGAGTTTTATTAATGGTGTACAACACTGTTTTGACCCGTTGGTCAAGTGGTTAAGACACCGCCCTTTCACGGCGATAACATGGGTTCAAATCCCGTACGGGTCACTTAGCTGGATTTTATTTTGCCGGCTTAGCTCAGTTGGTAGAGCATCGGTATCGTAAACCGAGGGTCACAGGTTCGACTCCTGCAGCCGGCATAATTTAACGAAGATAAACATTGATATGTTAACATTAAAAAACAATTACCCACAATTCTTATTTTGAGGATCGTGGGTAATTGTTTGTATCTTGATCCCATCTCAAAGTAAGCTATTCAAGATAGGTATCAGATTTAGCTTTATACCCTCAATGAGGTTTGGATGTTGTTTTGCCATACTGTGTCCAAACATTTGCTAGTTGCAGCAAATGTACCTGTACTGCATTCTTTTAAAATCTCTCTAAGCGTTTTAATATGATAGTTTGGTTTAGAATTTTAATTTGGTACCAGGCGAAAGCATGCTTTAGTGAAATAATTATGCAGAGAGTGTCAGAATGCCCCAGTGATCACTGAATCAATATCTGTTCAAATAAGATTTTCTGAATTGCTTTTTATTTTTAGAAAAAAGATATTATATGGGACCAAATCAAGTTTTGGCTATCGGAAAATATGAGGTGGAAATCTGAGTTTTGCAGGGAAAATATCTTTTATCTTGAAGAGATCTTTGGATTAGAGCTGACAGTATTTGCCATTTTTTAATTTTTCTAATGAATGTGGCTCTATTATGAATGTAATAGAGTTTATTTTAGAGATTTCTATCATGACCATTTTAGTTTTCCGAGTCATTTGCATTCGAACACAAACAAGTGAAAATTAAGAATGATTACTTTATTTTGTTATTTTAGTTAACATGGATCATCTTTTTGCTTGTTTCTTATATGTCATCCTTTGTTGTATGCAAATGCTTACGAATGCCGTACAACATAGCCGCTCATAGCCATTAATGTTATTTACTGTGCAAGAAAATTTTCTAAGATCACAATTATGTGATCTTAGAATCAAGATTTACTATGATGAAGGTAAGAAAAGGGAGTCTGTTGTCAGGGTTCTAATGAAAAAGTAAACTTACGCAGTAAAAAATAAGTAAAATAGTTTAAAAACTTTCTTAGATATACTAATGAACACTAGAAAGTCGCAATAAGAACAACGAGCTCAATTAAAAAAATATTATTCGAATAAAGAAAAAATGGCTAAATGTTGATAATTATTATAAAAAAATAAAAATAAAGTTAACTAAAAATGATAAACTGCCACCGGATTTATTAATAATCAGTGAGTGTCATTGACGCATAAATCTTTGAATTTTATAATAGTTATCGTTATTTAATTTATTTAAATGAATAAAAAGCCCTTTCAGGGTAAAAATATGGAGGAATCATATCTAATGAGTGGTAGTAAAGAACCATCATTTCTTGGGCACCCACGTGGGTTATCTACGCTGTTCTTTACTGAAATGTGGGAAAGATTCAGTTACTATGGTATGCGTGCCATTTTGCTGTATTATATGTATTTTGCTGTTAGTAAGGGAGGGCTTGGTTTTGACAAGCCTACTGCAGCATCGATCATGTCGATCTATGGTTCACTAGTTTATCTTTCTAGTGTTCTTGGCGGGTTTATTAGTGATCGTTTATGGGGACCACGTCGGACTGTCTTTATTGGTGGCATCTTGATCATGTTTGGTCATATTGTTTTGTCAACTCCATTTGGCAGTGCTGCGTTATATATTTCAATTGCCTTGATAGTTATTGGGACTGGTTTATTAAAGCCAAATGTTTCCGAAATGGTCGGCGGTTTGTATTCTGAAGAGGACACGCGTCGTGACTCTGGTTTTAGTATTTTTGTTTTCGGAATTAATATGGGTGCCTTTATTGCTCCTTATATTGTTGGTTGGATGGGTCAAAGCGTTAACTTCCATCTTGGATTTTCTCTTGCTGCGATCGGAATGTTCTTTGGTTTAGTTCAATATACTATTGATGGTAAGAAATATCTTCCTAAAGATAGTCTGTATGCTTCTGATCCAATTCAGCCTGAAGAAACAAAAGCTTTGATTAAGAAGGTATCAATCGGTGTTGTCGCAATTATTTTGATTTTTGTGATCATGGCCTTATTCAAGATGTTCAATGTTAATAACGTTATCAACATTTTAAGTATCTGTGCCGTTTTAATACCTGTTGTTTACTTCATCAATATGTTGACTAGCGGTAAGGTCAATAAAGTTGAACGTTCTCGTGTCTGGGCTTATGTGCCATTATTCATTGCTTCGATTTTATTCTGGTCAATTGAAGAACAAGGTTCGGTTGTTCTTGCTTTGTTTGCTGAAGATCAGACAAGATTATCGATTGCTGGTTTTAATTTCCCCGCTAGTTGGTTCCAGAGTGCTAATCCTTTGTTTATTATGTTATACACACCGTTCTTTTCAATGTTGTGGAATAAACTTGGTAAGAAACAGCCTTCATCAGGTAAGAAATTTTCTTATGGTCTATTTTTCTCTGGTGCATCATTTTTATGGATGATGATCCCGTTGTTTATCCATGGTACTGATACAAGAGTCAGTCCATGGTGGTTGATCGCTAGTTGGGCACTTGTTATTATCGGTGAAATGTTGATCTCACCAATTGGTCTATCTGTTACGACTAAACTTGCCCCTAAGGCCTTTCAGTCACAAATGATGAGTATGTGGTTCTTAGGTGACGCAGCCGCACAGGCCATCAATGCTCAAATCGTTCGTTTCTTTACGCCGTCTAATGAGATGATGTATTTCGGTTTGATCGGTGGCATTACTGTTATTTTTGGCTTCGTCCTATTATTCTTTGTTCCTAAAATCGAAAAATTCATGGCTGGTGTTAAGTAGCCAAAAGGCTTTATATTATCATTGATCGATGATGGTGACATAAAGCTTTTTTAAGTGGATTTATAATTTTTTATATTTTATTTAAAATAAATGTTGCATTTTAGGTCCAAAGAGGTTATCATAATTAAGTCGGATGTTTGAGACATATCTTTTGGAAGGGTAGCGAAGTCTGGCTAAACGCGGCGGACTGTAAATCCGCTCCTTCGGGTTCGGTGGTTCGAATCCACTCCCTTCCACCATTATTGGGGTATAGCCAAGCGGTAAGGCATCGGGTTTTGATCCCGTGATTCGCTGGTTCGAATCCAGCTATCCCAATTATATGATCGAACAGTCTTATCTCCCAAATCTTTGAATTCATTGATTTGGGAGATTTTTTGTGTTTTAAAGTTTCATTCTTTTGTTATAATTTAAATAAGAGTCGAAACATCTTGCATATTTATGTCAGCAACCAAAGGTTAGGAGAGCAAATTTATGAAAATAGGTTTTATCGGTGTTGGAAGTATGGCTAAAGCAATTATTGAAGGTATTTTAGCAGCGGAAAATGTGCCTGCCAGTGATATTTTGATTCACAGCGCTCATCCTGCAAATTATGAGCAGTATGCACAAAAGTGGGGATTAACAGCTTGTGCTAATAACAATGAAGTTGCTCAGCAAGCTGATCTTTTATTTTTAGCAGTCAAACCTTTAATGGCTGGGGAAGTACTATCGGATATTAAAAAGACGATCATAACCGCTCATCCAGTCGTAGTATCGATGTTAAGCGGTGTTAGCCTCGCAGAGTTAGAACAATTTATTGGGACTAAAAATGTCGAGATCTTACGGATCATGCTAAATGTTAATGTAGCGATAAATCAGGGAATCACTGCATTGGTCGGCAATGGTTCTTTAAGTTCTGCTCATCTTCAACAAGCTCAGTCGTTGTTAAGCGATTTGGGGCAAACTATTTCTTTAGATGAACAGGATTTTAGTACTTTTGTTGCTTTAGCAGGTAGTTCTCCAGCCTTTGTTTATTATTATATTGATTCGATGGCTAATGCAGGAGTTAAGTATGGTTTAACCAAAAATGCTGCAGTCAAAATTGCGGCGCAAGCAGTAATGGGCAGTGCCGCCAATGTTTTGCAGAGTGAAAAGGCCCCACGGAACCTGATGGATGATGTCTGCTCTCCGGGTGGAACGACAATTGCTGGTTTGTTAGCCATGGAAGAAGCCGGTTTTACCAGAGCAGTTATTGAAGGAATTGATGCGACGATCGCTAAAGACAAAGAATGATCAGACCTTAAATGGAACTGGTTGGACAAGGAGACTTGCTTTTTTGGTATATACCGATTATGATAGAAGTATTGAATCCAAATGAGGTGTAAAGATGAGTAAAGTACTTAAACACGCAGTAATTTATACAGGTGAAGAAAAAATAAATGATGGTTATCTTCGTTTTTCCAATAAAATTGAAGATGTTGGTCCAATGGCTGAATTTAGTCCAAAAGCCGGTGATAGTGAGATCGTTGATCTTGAAGGTCAGATCGTAGTTCCCGGCTTTATTGATGTTCATAGTCATGGTGGTTATAGTTTTGATGCGATGGATGGTGATGCTGCTCAACTTGATGAAATGGTCACAGACATGGTATATGAGGGTATCACAGGCTATTTTGCCACGACTATGACTCAGTCAAATGAAAACATCGACAAAGCAATGGTCGCTGTTAATGACGCCATGAAGGTCAATCCAGTTATTTTAGGGGCTCATCTGGAAGGACCATTCGTTGCCATGGATTTCAAGGGGGCACAACCACCTGAATATATTAAAGATCCTGATGCAAAATTATTAGCACATTGGAATGAACTAGCCGGGGGTCATATCAAGATGATCACGTATGCACCTGAACATCAAGGGACAGCAGAATTTGAAGATTATTGTTTGGCCCATAATATTGTTCCTTCTGCCGGTCATAGTAACGCTACAAGAGCACAAATGAAGAAATCAAAAGCAAGCCATGTTACTCATTTATACAATGCCCAACGCGAATTTAAACATCGTGAGCCTGGTGTTACAGGGCATGCTTTGCTAGAAGATAATATTTATTGTGAGATGATTGCTGATGGTTTTCATGTTGTTCCAGATATGATCAAATTAGCGTATGAACTAAAGGGGCCAGATAAGTTAGAACTCGTTACTGATTCAATGAGAGCTAAAGGAATGCCTGAGGGTATCTCTGAACTTGGCGGTCAAAAAGTGATCGTTAAAGACAAACAGGCTCGCCTGGAAGCTGGTAATTTGGCTGGGTCAGTTTTGCAATATCAAGATGCCTTTGTTAATATTATGAAGTTTACCGTCTGCGGTATTGAAGAAGCAGTTAAGATGTCTTCTGTTAACCAAGCTAAAGAATTTGGTTTGACTTCTAAGGGCGGTTTGCAAGTTGGTAAGGATGCTGATTTGAATGTCTTTGATGCAGACTTACATTTGCAGGAAACATATAGTTTTGGACGCCTTTTTAAAAAATAATCACTGTTATTAAAAGATAAAATTATAGAGGGAGTAGGGTTGCCAAGTGGGTTCGCCAATATATATCCAGATTCATAACAAAATTAAACAGACTATCCAATCTGGCAAATGGAAAATAGGGGATCGTATCCCTGCTGAACGTGAGCTGGCTGTACAGTTTGGTGTTAGCCGTATGACTTTGCGTCAGGCTGTTCAGACACTGGTCGATGAAGGGATTTTAGAGCGTCATGTTGGCTCTGGAACATTTGTCGCGCGCCAGAAGGTCCAGGAAAGAATGTCTTCTGGGGTCACTAGTTTTACAGAAATCATTGAATCCCAAGGGAAAAAAGCTTCTAGTAAAACTATTTCTTATTTGGTGACCACTCCTTCGATCTCTGAAAGTGAGAGATTAGAACTTGCTGATGGAGAGAAAGTTTTACGAATGGAGCGGATCAGGTATGCGGATGATTTGCCGATCTGTTTTGAAGTGGCAACTTTACCTTATGCTCTCGTTAAAGATTACGCCAGGTCGCAAATCTCTACTTCCCTGTATCGGACGCTAGAAGAGCACGGTTTAACGATCGGGCACGCCGAGCAAACTGTTTCTGCAACTCTTGCTCCTGAACGTATTGCTGATTATCTGGAAGTCAAAAGAGGTGCAGCTATTTTGCGTTTACGCCAGACAACTAGTTTAAACGATGGACGGCCGTTTGAGTATGTGCGGACCCAGTATGTTGGTGAGCGTTTCGAGTTTTATTTGGCAAAATAAGCATTTAAAAATTGAAAGTCAAGTACGAAGGATCAGTTAAGTTGTTAGCCAACCTAGCTGATTTTTTACATGGAAATTTTTGGATACCCTCGGATCTTATTCTTGTTTGAAGTGAACGGTATCTAAAAAAACAGCTCGTTTCTGTCAACAAGCTGTTTTCTAGCAGAAATAATATTAAAATTTAAAATCATAGTCGCTGTCTTTCATAGTTTCGACATTCCCTAGCAAATATCCATTACCGACTTGGGAGAAAAAGTCATGGTTAGACGTCGAAGTAGAAATACCGTTCATAACGACCGGATTAACATCTTCAGCAGTGTCTGGGAAAAGGGGATCCATTCCCAGATTCATCAAGGCTTTATTAGCGTTGTAACGTAAGAACGTTAAAACGTCTTCTGCCCAGCCCACTTTGTCATATAAAAGATGAGTATATTTTTCTTCATTTTCATATAGATCATAGAGAAGATCATACATCCAGCCGGTCATAGCTTCTTGCTTTTTGTCTGTTAATTCATTAAAGCCAAGTTGAAATTTATAACCGATGTAAGTTCCGTGTACTGATTCGTCTCGTAGGATCAATTTGATGATCTCAGCAACATTGGGTAGTTTATTATGCCCCAACCAATACAGTGGGGTATAAAAGCCCGAATAGAATAAGAAAGTTTCCAAAAAGACAGAAGCGACCCTTTTTTGGAGAGGGGTCCCATTATGGTAAATATCATTGATCTTTTGTGCTTTATATTGCAAAAATTCGTTTTGATTTGTCCATTCAAAAATATCGTCGATCTCTTTAGGCGTGTTTAAGGTCGAAAAGATAGAAGAATAGCTTTTAGCATGGACTGATTCCATAAATTCAATATTATTTAAAACAGCTTCTTCTTGTTGAGTTCTAATATCTTTTTTTAAAGAAGACATGCCATCTTGTGATTGTAAGGTATCTAGTAAAGTTAAACCACCAAAAACTTTGTCAACAACATCTTTATCGTTTTCTGAGAGTGAACGCCAATCACCCAAGTCGTTGGAAAGGGGGATCCGCGTGTCTAACCAAAATTGTTCAGTTAATTTTTCCCAGGTTGCTTTGTCAATCTGATCTTCCAACACATTCCAATTAATTGCTGTGTAATTATTATTATCCATTGCATTTACTCCTTAAAATAAAGAGCACTCAACTTAAAAATAAAAATATTTTTATTTGAGTCACTCTTTTCTTCTCAAGTTACTCACTTTGCGAAAGACAAATTAAATTGAGCAACTTTCACATTCATTTGCACCAATGACGCCGTTATCGTCCGTAAACGTGCGAATGTAGTAGATAGATTTAATTCCTTTTGCATGAGCATAATTTCTTAAGATTGAAAGGTCTCGTGTTGTCAATTTGTCTGATTCAGGATCTTTCCACTCATACATTCCTTTTGGTAAAGTAGAACGTACGAATAAAGTCATACTTAATCCCTGATCAACATGAGTTTGGGCTGCTGCATAGGTATCGATCACTTTGCGCATGTCCATGTCATAGGCCGAAGCGTAGTAATTGATCGTATCGTTTGAAAGATAAGGAGCTGGGTAATAGATCTTACCGATCTTTCTTTCTTGTCGTTCTTCGATTCGATTAATGATCGGCTGCAGTGAGGCAGTTGTATCATTAATATAAGAGATCGAGCCGGTTGGAGCCACTGCCATCCGGTTTTGGTGGTAGAGACCATCCCTTTGAACAGCTTCTTTGAGATCTTTCCAATCTGCAGGACCTGGAACAAAATTGTCCTTAAATAATTCCTGAATTTTTTTAGTTGTTGGACCAAAGTTTTTTTCTAAATATTGATCAAAATACGAACCGTTTGCGTATTTACTTTTAGAGAAACCAGCAAAGGTTTCTTGTCGTTCTTTTGCGATCTCGTTAGAAGCTTTTAGTGTCCAATAATTTAACAACATGAAATAAACATTGGTGAAGTCGATTGCTTCTTTTGACCCGTATTCGATATGGTTTTTAGCCAGATAACCATGCAAGCCCATGGCGCCTAAACCAATAGTGTGCGCTTGATCGTTGCCGTGTTGGATCGAAGGGACAACGTCGATCGAAGAATTATCTGTAACAAATGTTAATGCGCGAGTCATTGCTTTGACGGAACGACCAAAGTTAGGTGAGTCCATTAAGTTTGCGATATTCGTGGATCCTAAATTGCAGCTAATGTCGGTTCCCAACTGTTCATATTCTTGTCGGTTATTCACAACTGAAGGCTTTTGGACCTGCATGATTTCCGAACAAAGATTGCTCATAATGATTTTGCCATCAATCGGGTTGGCCTTGTTTGCAGTGTCCACGTTGATGATATATGGGTAGCCAGATTCTTGTTGTAACTTAGAAATTTCTTCTTCCAGTTCCCGAGCCTTGATTTTTTTCTTTGGGATATTCGGATCAGCAACTAGATTGTCATATTCTTTCGTAATATCTACATAAGAAAAAGGTGTGTGGTACACACGTTCAACACCCCAAGGATCAAAAAGGTACATGTCTTCATTATTTTTAGCTAGCTCATAAAATTTATCAGGAACGATGATGCCTAGTGATAGTGTCTTGACCCTGATTTTTTCATCCGCGTTTTCCTTTTTAGCCGAGAGAAATGAAATAATATCAGGATGAAAAACATTCAGGTAAACAACACCTGCGCCTTGACGCTGCCCGAGTTGGTTGGAATAAGAAAAACTATCTTCAAGCAACTTCATAACAGGTACAACACCTGAGGCGGCTCCCTCAATACCCTTGATTGGGGCGCCAGCGCCACGCAAGTTGCTCAAAGTGATTCCAACACCGCCGCCGATCCGTGACAATTGCAAAGCAGAGTTGATACCGCGCCCGATAGAATTCATATCATCGGTCAACTGGAGCAAGAAACAAGATACTAGTTCTCCTCGCCGTTTGCGTCCCGCGTTTAGGAAACTGGGGGTCGCTGGTTGGTAGCGTTGGTGAATCATTTCGTCTGCCAAGTCTAATGCAAGTTCTTCATCTCCATCGGCAAAGTACAATGCGTTAACTGCAACGCGATCTATGTAACTTTCCAGATATGCGTCGTTATCGTTAGTTCTTAAAGCATACTGAGCATAGAACTTATAGGCTGCCATGAATGTTTTAAAGTGAAAATGTGCGTTTTCAAGTTGTTGATAAAGTTTTTCTATAAACGACATCTTGTATTTAGAAACAAACTCTTCTTCCAAATAATCATTAGCGATCAAATACTTGAATTTTTCTTGCAACGAAGTGAATTTGACCATGTTGGGTTCAACGTTTTCTTTTAAAAATGCAGCTAACGCATCTTTATCTTTATTTAATTGAATCTTATCATTCAAAGGGATGTTGACCTGATTGTTGAGGTCATAATAACTAACATTATTGCTATCTAGTAATTTAAGACTCAATTTTCTTCACCGCTTTCTCGAAATTTGTAACATCTTTTGTAGTACCGTTAAATTCAAAAGTATATAGCAGGGGAACGTTGAATTCTTTTGAGATATCTTTAGCTGTGAAAACAAACAATTGTGCGAAATTACGATTGCCAGTTCCAGCAACCCCCTGTAATTGTTCCTGATTGCTCCCATAATATAAAAAGTCGGTGACCGGCTCAGTAATGTCTTTTTCGTACGTTGGTACGATCAGGACAAAGGGTTCACCAACTTCGATTTCGGGATCGATCGGATCGATCTCATATGTGTCCTTTAATGAAAGCTTTTTGACAAATCTTTTTGTTTGTCCAGTTACGCTAAAATAAACTATTTTCATTGTGCAATCAGCTTTTTCAAGAGATCTGGACGAAAGCCGTTGATGATCGGTTGATTGCCATCTTCTAAAACAGGTACACTGCGAAAGCCTTTGTTTTTTAAATAGTCGATATATTCGGGAGTTTCAGTGATGTTTTTTTCTCCAAAACTGATATTATGTTCCGTTAAAAATTTCTTTGTCATTTTGCATTGAATGCAGTTGTTTTTAGTATAAAGTTCTAAGCTCATTTCGAGGACCTCCTAGATTAATTTACTTGACTAAGTATACAACAATATTTGCCGATTTCAAATAAAAAACACCAGATATAGTGTAAAGTTTTGCAAAACTTGTCGATATATGGTGTTGTGGCAGGAAAAAATTTTTAAAAAAAACTGCTCTAAATAATTTTGAGAAGGCCAAATAAAGTATTTGATAGTCTATTGATCTTCATTTAAGATAGGGAGTGGATATAAAAAAACAGACAAATTTAATGGATCCTAATTAAGAAAAAGAGGAAAAATTTTGGCAGATCATTATTACACAAAAGACCCAAGCGCGAAGCACGCTGAGAAATCTTGGACATTTTCCCTATATGGACATGATTTTAATTTTAATACAGATAGTGGTGTTTTTTCTAAGAACACAGTTGATTTTGGTTCACGGACATTGTTAGATGCACTTGAAGAAGCAGAATTTCCTGCAGGTAAGATAATAGATGTTGGTTGTGGTTATGGTCCAATTGGTTTAGCTATTGCTTATCATTATCCGAAACGACAAGTGGATATGGTGGATGTCAACGAAAGGGCGCTTGACTTAGCGAGAAAAAATGCCGCTGAAAATCAAATCAAAAATGTTAACATTTATAGTTCGGATGTCTATATGGATGTAGTAGAAACACAGTATGCTGCGGTTATTACAAATCCGCCGATACGCGCAGGCAAAAAAATCGTACACTCTATCCTTGCTGGAGCAAAAGATCACTTGATGACCGGGGGATCTTTGATTGCGGTCATTCAAAAGAAACAGGGCGCTCCGTCTGCACAAGTTAAGATGGAAGAAGTCTTCGGCAATTGTGAAGTGCTTTTAAAAAGAAAAGGATACTTTATTTTAAAAAGTGTGAAAAATTAAGATGGAAGAATACTCACAACAGCAATTGGATCTCTTTATGAATGAGGCCCTGATAGAGGCCGAAAAAGCTGCACGTCTGGGGGAAGTCCCGATCGGTTGTGTGATCGTAGCTGGTGGAAAAATTATTGGTCGAGGGCATAATTTGCGTGAATGCAGTCATGATTCAACCGCGCATGCAGAAATTTTCGCTATCAAACAAGCTGATCAAGCAATGGGAGATTGGCGTTTACAAGATGCGACTTTATTTGTCACGCTTGAACCGTGTCCAATGTGTGCTGGAGCAATAGTTAATGCTAGGATCAAGGCTGTCTATTATGGTTGTGCAGATCTTAAGGCGGGTTGTGCCGGCACATTAATGAACTTGTTAACTGAACCGCGTTTTAATCATCAAGTCAAGGTAGAAAAGGGGTTATGTCAAGTTAAATGTAGTCAATTATTGAATGAATTTTTTACGAAAATTAGAGAAAAACAAGAAAAAGACTAGCATTTTGGGGTAATTTCATGTATTATAGTAGGTGCCGCAAGGCCTTGGGGCAATGTTGTCCTTACGAAGCGTGTCAGGTCCGGAAGGAAGCAGCACTAAGTTCGGTTCGGCATGTGCCTTAAGTTTTTATGATATTGAACCCCGGTCTTCTTTTGAGATCGGGGATTTTTTTTATAAAAGTTAATGAAGTAACTTAAAGTCGTCATATATTCTTTTAACTAAATTGATTATTTAAGCAGTGTGACGACGTAAATGTGTAGTCCATCAGTGTTGTGAGAAGAGGTTTCTTTAGATCGATAGGTTCTTTTTTTGTAACACAGTAATTATTAAGGAGGAGACGGAAATGAGTTACCAAGCTTTGTATCGTGCTTGGCGTCCGCAAAAGTTTGATGATCTTGTTGGACAAGAATTAGTTACTAAAACTCTTAAAAATGCTTTAATGACTAAGCAAACGTCTCATGCATATTTATTTACCGGGCCACGGGGAACAGGCAAGACCTCTGCTGCCAAGATTTTTTCAAAAGCGATCAATTGCCATTTTCAAAAAGATGGTGAGCCTTGTAATGAATGTGATACTTGTACATCGATCACTGCTGGCAGACAAAATGATGTGATCGAGATCGATGCTGCTTCAAATAACGGGGTAGAAGAGATTCGTGATATTCGTGACAAGGTCAAGTACGCCCCGACCGAATGTGATTATAAAATATATATTATTGATGAAGTGCATATGCTTTCAACAGGTGCGTTTAACGCATTGTTAAAAACGTTGGAAGAACCGCCGGAAAATGTTGTTTTTATTTTAGCAACAACAGAACCTCATAAAATTCCGGCCACGATCATTTCAAGAACACAGCGTTTTGATTTTCGGCGGATCCAACCAGACACGATCTTGCAACGGATGCAATATATCGTATCTCAAAAACAGCTCAAATGTGAACCGGCTGCATTAAAATTAATTGCTAAAGCTGCAGAAGGCGGGATGCGGGATGCGTTAAGCATTCTAGATCAAGTTATTTCCTTTGGAAATGATGAGGTCACATTGGATAATGCGTTGATGGTTACAGGTAGTGTTCAAAATGATGAATTACTGCAATATTTGGAGCAAGTCACGCAAAAGGATACGGCAAAAGCACTAGAGATCTTACATCAAATTTTAAATGATGGTAAAGATGCCGCGCGTTTTATTGAAGATTTGATCAGCTTTTGTCGTGATCTGCTATTGTATCAGCAGATGCCGGAAAAGGTTGAAAATGACGAGCTCAATGTTGTTAATGATGATTTTCGAAATTTTTCGCAGAAAATCAAGCCAGAAGAAATTTATCAAATGATCGACCTTTTAAATGAACAGCAAGAAAATATGCGGTTCACCTCCCACGCTTCGATTTATTTGGAAGTTTTGACAGTCAAATTAGCGACTAGACAAACAACGATTTCTCCCAAGACACCACAAGCAGCTGGGGAAAAGTTGGATCCTAAAGACACCATTAAAGTAGAAAATTTGACTCGCCAAGTTAAGCAATTACAACAACAAGTCGAGCAATTACTGCAAAATCAGTCAAATGGTCAATCAGTGACTGCGACAAATTCAAGTCGGCCCAAGACGACCAGTTACAATAAAACACAAGTACGAAAAACTACTGCGCCTGCCAAAGTTGATCTTCAGCAAGTATATGGTGTACTAAGTGACGCAACCAGAACAAGTCTCAATGAGTTACGTGAAATCTGGGACGATCTATTAAACATGCTGACCGTTGCGCAAAGAGCAGTGATGCATGTGAGTTCACCAGTTGCTGCCAGTCCAGATGGAGTAATCGTTACTTTTCAGTTTGATTTTTTGTGTCAACGTGCGCAAACGGATCAGCCGTTAAAAGATACATTAGAAAATGGTCTTGACCGTCTGATCGGTCATGTTCCGCGTTTGATCTTTATGCCGCAAGAACAGTGGCCGCAAATCAGACAAGAATATTTGAATGGTCAAAAAGCACAGAAACATCTAACGGCAGGTGAAGATGGACAACGAACTGAACAAGAAACTTCAGGTGACCCAAAGCAGCCAGCGCCAAAAGATCCAGTGGTAGATACTGCGCTTAAATTATTCGGGAACGAAGTAGTAGATATTAAAAATGATTAAAATAAAAGGAGAAATTTATTATGATGCCAGGAAATATGCAGGGTATGATGAAAAAAGTTCAGAAGATGCAAAAACAGATGCAAAAGGATCAAGAAGAGCTTAATCAGACTGAGTTTGCAGGTAAAGCTTCAAACGACGAGGTAGTCGTTAAATTCACAGGAGATAAAAAAATGCAGGATATTGCGATCAAAGCAGAAGCAATTGATCCTGATGATCCTGATATGTTACAAGATTTAATTATTATGGCTGTTAACGATGCAGTGGATCAAATCGATAAGAAAACGCAATCGACATTAGGTAAATACTCACAGGGAATGCCTAGGATGTAATTAAAAGCAAGAGGAGTTTTTGGCATGCAATATCCAGAACCAATCGCAAAATTGATCGATAGTTATATGAAATTACCTGGAATAGGTAATAAAACAGCGATCCGCTTAGCTTTTTATACTATAGATATGGACGAAAAAGATGTTGCTAATTTTGCATCGTCATTGTTGGCAGCTAAAAGAGACCTGCATTATTGCAGTATTTGTGGAAATATTACTGAAACTGATCCGTGCATTATCTGTGCAGACAAGGCGCGTGATCAATCACAGTTGATCGTAGTAGAACAACCCAAAGATGTCATGTCGCTGGAAAAGATGCGTGAATATCATGGACTTTATCATGTTTTGCATGGTGTTTTATCTCCTATTGAAGGCAAAGGACCGGAAGATATCAACATTAAAAGTTTGGTCAAGCGACTGCAAAAAAATGATAGTATCAAAGAAGTGATCATTGCTACTAATGCGACACCAGAAGGGGAAGCAACAGCGATGTATCTGTCTCGCTTGATCAAACCAGCTGGCATCATGGTTACTCGATTAGCATCTGGTTTAGCAGTAGGCAGTGATATTGAATATGCAGATGAAATGACGCTGTTCAAAGCAATCGAAGGGCGCCAAGAAATATAAATCAAGGTGGCTTAAAAATGTTTGGTAAAAAGAAAAATAATTTGAAAAAGCAATTTGACGAAGCCTTATTAGAAGATATTGACCGTGCGTTTTCTGAATGGACTAATGATAAAAAGAATCAAGAAACTGTTTTTGAAGCCGATGAAGAAATGGCGGCAAAAACCAAAGTGTCCAAAGCACAATACGAGCTTTTATATCGTGAAGCACGTCGACGAAAAGTTAAAGGTCATGTGCAGTCGTCTGTGATCAGCCGCTAATTTTTGGTAATTGTTTGAGATGGCGTAAACATGGACAGTGAACTATTTTTTAAGTACAATATAATTAATTAAATATAATTGAGGTTTTGTAAGTGGCTGGAAAGTTTGTAACATTTGAAGGAACGGATGGCTCAGGTAAAACTAGTGTCATCAAGGGATTGCTCGCTCGTTTGGATCAAATTGGCCTGCATGATAAATATCTTGTTACCAGAGAACCTGGCGGAAGTCGGATATCGGAGGCGATACGCGAAGTCATTTTAGATAAAAAAAATACTGAAATGGATCAAAAAACTGAAGCCTTACTTTATGCGGCTTCTAGACGTCAGCATTTAGTTGAAAAGATACTTCCAGCTTTAGCAGCTGACAAAATCGTCTTGTGCGATCGTTTTGTTGATAGTTCGTTAGCGTATCAGGGAGCTGGACGTGGTGTTGGGGTAAAAGAAGTTGCCGCGATCAATCAGTTTGCGACAGCTGGCTTAAGCCCAGACCTCACATTTTATTTTGATTTAGATCCTGTGATCGGGTTAAACCGTATCAAAAAAAATCGACAAGATGAAGTTAATCGTCTGGATGAAGAACAACTTAGCTTTTACCAGCAGGTACGGGCACAATATCTGGAATTAGCACGTCAGGACCCAGTCAGAATCAAAACTATTGATGCTTCTCAGTCTGAGCTGCAGGTAGAAGCAGAGGTTTTTTCTCAATTGAAAAAATATTTATAGTAAATGTAAGCGAAGTATTTTGGCAGAGAAATTTTGGGGGTAGAGACCATGAAATTGATTATTGCGATCATTCAAGATAAAGACAGTAACCGACTAAGTAATGCTTTTATAGAAAAAGATATTCGAGCAACTAAACTTTCTTCGACCGGTGGCTTTCTTCGGTCAGGAAATTCAACATTTTTAGTGGGTGTTGAAGATGAAAAAGTAGAAGATGTTTTGGATCTGATCAAAACAACTTCGAAAACTCGGAAACAGTTTATGGCACCGCCTGTTAATCTAGATTCTCCGATGGAAGCTGCTGGAGCATATCCGGTCGAAGTTCAAGTTGGCGGAGCAACTGTGTTTGTTTTGCCGATCGATGCTTTCCATCAATTCTAAGTGTGAAAGACAATGAATATTGTAGAAGCGCAGCCACAACTCACGGCTCACTTTGGTGATCTTGTCAGGCAGAACCGATTGGCGCATGCATACTTGTTGGCAGGACCGGCTGGCTCTGGGAAAAAAGAGTTAGCATTGTGGATCGCTAAGTTATTATTTTGTGAACACTTAAGTGCTGACGGTCCATGTGATCATTGCTCTGAATGTACTAGGATCAGTGAACATGAACATCCTGATGTTGTCGAAGTTTCACCGACTGGTCTGTCTATTAAGATCGATCAGATCCGCTATTTAAAGTCTGAGTTTGCCAAAAGCGGAGTTGAAGGTGCACAGAAAGTCTTTATAATTGAAGACGCTGAGAAAATGTCAACTAGTGCTGCTAATGGCTTGCTAAAATTTTTAGAAGAACCAAGTGGAACAGTGACTGCATTTTTACTTACCAGTGAGCAAAATAAAATATTGCCGACGATCATCTCACGTTGTCAGTTGCTAGAGTTGAACGCGCCTGCTCTTTCTTATCTGGTGGAAAAATTGAAAGCCAAGGGGATTTCACAGGATCAGGCAATTTTGCTGTCTAACTTAACCAAAGATGCTGATCAAGCCGAAAAAATCGGCACCGATGAAGATTTCCAGAAGTTACTCACTAAATTATGGGACTGGTATAGTGCCGTTTTGCGAAATGATCTTATATCTTTTGTTAAAGTGCAGGCAGACTTAGTACCCTTAGTTGATAGCCGGGAAAAGCAAGATGAGTTGTTATTTTTGATAGCTCTTTTAGCTCGAGATCTGATGCTTTTTGCAAATGATCCAAGCCAGAAATTTGTGTTTACAATGTTTGAAAAAGATTTCAGTTCAAAAATGGCCAATATTTCTGCAGTCGCAGCAACAGATGCTTGTGAAGCTGTATTAAAAAAATGGCGTTTATTGTCTAGCAACGTTTCGATCCAGAATATTTTAGAGTCGTTAACGTTGGAGTTATGTGATTGTTATCATCGATAAGCGAAGGTGAATTGTTTTGGAGAAACGTGAATTGTATGACAATTTTGATCAATTAGGCAAAAAAGCCGATGAATTGCGTTTGTTAATAGGTAATACACAAGATTCATTGACATCTTTGGTTGAAAAAAATGCCGAACTCGAAATCGAAAACCAGCATCTACGTGAACGGTTGCGAGAACTTGAAGATAAAGCAACATCCAAAAATGGAACGGCAGGGTTATCAAAGTCACGGCAAAATTTAGAAAAACTCTATGAAGAAGGTTTCCATGTTTGCAATGTGGATAATATGTATGGTTCAAGGCGGATCAATGATGAACCTTGTGTATTTTGTCAAGATGTTATTTACGGGGAGAGAAGCTAATGGGTATTCAGATCACCAGCAATTTTCAGGGTGAAAATACTAACGGAACTTTATTTTTAGTACCAACACCAATTGGAAATTTAGGCGACATGAGTCCGCGAGCAGTCAAGACTTTGCAAGAGGTTGATTTGATTGCGGCTGAGGATACTCGTAATACTCAAAAATTGCTGAATCATTTTGAAATCAATACTAAGCAGATCAGTTTTCATGAGTATAATACAAAAGAGCGTTTGCCGCAGTTAGTTGCAAAGCTGCAGCAAGGTTTGGATATTGCGCAGGTCAGTGATGCCGGAATGCCGTCTATCAGTGACCCAGGTGCGGAGTTAGTTCAAGCATGTGTAGGGAGGGGAATTAGGGTCGTTCCTATTCCCGGACCAAATGCTGCGTTGACTGCTTTGATTGCATCTGGCCTATGTCCACAGCCTTTTTTGTTTTATGGTTTTTTATCACGCAAGAATACTGAACGTAAAGAGCAGTTACAAGGGTTGACCCAGCAAACGATTTCTTTGATTTTTTATGAGGCACCGCACCGTTTATTAAAAACGCTTAAAAGTTTGGGTGAAGCTTTTGGCACAACACGACAGATCGTTTTATGTCGTGAACTGACTAAACGCTACGAAGAGTTTTTACGTGGAACGATCGCTGATGCAATAGAGTGGGCCAATGACTCTGAAATTAAAGGTGAATTTGTTTTGATCGTTGAAGGAAATCAAGCACCGCTTCCAGAAGAACCCAAGGCGGTCTTGCCCTTAGAAGAACAGGTCGATTTATTGATCAAAAGTGAAAATTTAAAAACGAACGATGCAATCAAAAGAATTGCCAAACAAAATAAATTGAAAAAACAGGTCGTTTATAACGAGTACCATCATTTGAAATAGGGCAACGACTTAGTTTGTTTAAGTAATGAACGCAGCTTTGATGTAAAGTCATCAGGCTTCGTTTTTATTTATTCAGTGAGATTTGAGATAAAACAGAGGTTAGTGAAAAATGAGTGCAAAAAAATTTAGTGAAGATCATCGTGTTGTTTATTATGAAACAGATGTAACTGGTTCATTGGGTATTGGCCGCTTAGTAGACCTAATGATGCTGTCATCGGAAGATCAAAGTGATAAATTAGGAATCACTAATGAAAAGGTTGGTGAACGTGGCTTAGGTTGGGTCGTAACTCAACATATTATCAATATCAAACGTTTGCCTAAGGTCGATGAAATTATTACCCTTTCAACTCAGGCGAAGAGTTATAACCGTTTTTTTTGTTATCGTGATTTTGCAGTCTATGATCAAGCGGAAAACGAATTAGTCACTATGCATAGTGTTTTTGTTTTAATGGATCGCTCTAAGAGAAAGATGGTTCGTTTACCTGAAGACATAATTACTCCATACGAATCGGAATACACAAAAAAAATCGAGCGTCTGCCTATGCCGCTAACGGTTGAAAACGCTAGTGGTCAAAAGAATTATAGGGTTCGCTTTATGGACATTGATGCTAATCATCATGTTAATAATGTACACTATTTTGACTGGATGCTAGATGCTTTGCCAGCTGAATTTTTACTGTCACACAGGCTGATCAAAATGAATATTGCATACCGGCGAGAAGTCTATTATGGTGACCAAGTGAATAGTGCAGTTGAAATAGATGAGGACAATTTGCTAACAAGACACACGATCATGACAGGAGAACAGCAAAATTGCTTGGCTGAATGTGAGTGGGCAGAAATTAAATAAAAGTTCAGTGCTAGTAATTTTTTTGCTGGCGCTTTTTTGTTTTAGAAGACGTCGTTTGTAAAATTAAGTTAGAAATAAAAAAGCCATTTGTGGTAGACTTTTGA
>OMJG01000922.1_pt1 | contig 19332 bp, 19 predicted proteins | sample 1646431 | NCBI WGS metagenome assembly OMJG01 (sample SAMN03771674, study PRJEB25209) | food metagenome | isolation source: Cotija cheese | place: Mexico:Jalisco,Michoacan | collected 2011-12-12
AAAGAGCTGTCTATTTCGCTAATTCCTCCTAGGTATCAATACCTAGGTTTCCTTAACTGACAGCTTGTAAATGAAACCATTTAGGCACAATGTTAAAAAATATCCTATCTTACAATCAACCCACATATTCTTGTGGTCTTTTGAAATCATGACTTCTTCAAGGCTAAGGCTGGCGCTTTTCTAGCATGTCTGCGCGGTGACGGGGGATGATCTGACGTATATCAGACTATGTGGCGTAGCCCCTACAGAATAGATAACCAAACAAGGAATTAGACCATTAGGGTGAGAGAACCCAACTATGGCTAATTCCGGTCCCACCACATAGACGAGCTTGCCAGGGCAGTCAGATCGCCACTTCAGATTAGTTTGCATCACCCTTTGTGTGATACGGCACTAATCTTCCAGTGCTATCTGTCTTAACGCTCTGGCTCGCATCTTGGTCCAAAAGACATGATAGAAAAAGCAAAAGCCAACAGCTTGAATTGTACTATGCCGGCGTTTTCAAAGCACCATCTTTTGCTATGGCCTTGTTAGAACGTCGGTTTGATAGGTATTTTGAAAATTTAGACAAGGTATAACATACCAACCAATATAGGAAGGTCATGATCACAAACATTGGAATCACATATGCTGTATTTTGGTTGTAGATGATCTTCGCATTATGCGTCAATTCCGGTAAGGAAATAATTGTCGCAAGCGATGTATCCTTAATCAAGGCAATCAATTGCGACACAATCGAAGGTGCCATTGACCGCACAGCTTGTGGTAATAGAATATATACCAAGGTTTGAACACGGGTTAAACCGGTTGAAATCCCTGCTTCTGCCTGCCCTTTTGGAATAGCATTCAATCCACCACGAATAATTTCTGAAATCATGGCTGATTCAAATATGGTCAAGGCCCCTACTGCTGCCCAGAAAATATTTAAGCGAATTCCTAATTGTGGCAAAGCAAAATAAGTAAAGAAAATAATCAATAGTAAAGGTAAGTTACGAATAATATCAATAACTAACCCTAAAGCTTTAGATAAAATTGGAATCCCCATAAAACGAACAACCCCAAAAATACCACCTAAAATTAACGAGAATATGATAGCGTAAAACGTTACTTGAAGCGTAACCCATAGACCATCAAGTAAAAACTGGATATTCATCCATTGAAATGCACCTGCAAAATCCATCTATTACCGCTCCTTTCTAACGTACGTCCTGTTGTGCTAATCGTTTTTCAATATATGAAACTAATAAAGTTAAAGGTACTGTAATGATCAAGTAAATACATGCGATCATTGTGTAGGTCCCTAAAGTATTAAAGGTTTCACTGGCAATTAAATCACCGTAATACATTAAATCTAACCCAGCTACCATAGCTAGAATAGAAGAGTTTTTTACTAAGTTGATAAATTGGTTACCTAATGGCGGAATCACAATTTTCACAGCTTGTGGTAAAACCACGTACTGCATCGTTTGTCTGTAAGTCATCCCTTGTGAAATAGCTGCTTCTCTTTGGCCTTTAGGGACAGCGTCAATCCCTGAACGCACAACGTCCGCGATAAATGCTGATGTATAAAGGGTTAAACCGATAATCCCTGATTGGAATCCGGTAATATCCATCCCATATAAAGGAATAACTACATAGAAAAACATCACAATAATCAATAAAGGAATGTTACGGAAAAATTCTACATAGATATCGCCAATTTTAGCTAAAACCTTATTATCTAAGGTTTGGATAATCCCCATTAAACCACCAAGAATTAAGGAAGCAACCAGAGCAATCACTGATGCAATCAAGGTATTGATAAATCCTTCAGTAATTAAATCAGAATAATTTGTTAATAATTCAAACATGTGCTCAACCTCCCTACTCTACAATTGATGACTCAGTATCGTCACCAAACCATTTTGCATAGATTTCTTGATATGTACCATCAGCTACCATGTCATCAATAGCTTGGTTTACTTCATTTAAGAAGTCATCTTGGCCCTTGTTGATGGCAATACCATATGGTTCTCTTGTAAAGGTTGACCCAGCAATTTTGTAACCCGTATTTTGTTCCATGATGCCTAATAAAATCGCATTATCAGTAGTCATCGCGTCCCCTTGACCTGATTTTAAGGCTGTGAAGGCTTCAGCGTAGTTTTCTAACTCTAAGACATTCGCATCCGGCGCTGCTTCTTTAATTCGTTTGGCTGATGTAGACCCTTTTACCGCCAAAACGGTATGTTCACTCGTCAAGCTCTCAACACCTTCGATATCAGAATCTTCAGGCACCATCAAGGCTTGCCCAGCGTCAAAGTACACTTGACTAAAGTCAACTTGTTTTAACCGCTCTTCTGAGATGGTCATGGTTGCAATCAAAGCGTCTACGTTCCCGTTTTTCAGTAAAGGAATACGGGTTTTAGAGGTTACCTCAACAAATTCTGCTTCGGCATTTTCCCCACCAACACGCTTGGTAATTTCTTTCGCCATATCGATGTCAAAACCTTCGATACGGTTTTCTTCAATATTATATTTCCCAAATAAGTTGGTATCGACTTTTACCCCCCAAGTGATGACCGGGTAGGCTTCGCTGTCAATTCGCTCAGCAATATCCTGTTGGCTGGCAGCAGAGCTTGTACAGGCCGTAGCCAAGAAAGCAAAAGCCACTAGCACAACGATTCGCCATAGTTTTTTCATAGTATTTCCCTCTTTCCTTAAGCGTACTTGGTGATTAGACTAAGATCTTGCTTAGGAATTGAACGGCACGTTCATCATGTGGATCTTCGAAGAACTCTTTTGATGGACGGTCTTCTAAAATTTCTCCGTCCGCCATAAAGATGGTTCTATTCGATACTTCTTTGGCAAAGCCCATCTCATGCGTTACAACCACCATAGTCATGTTGTCCTCAAAAGCGATACGCTTCATTTGGTCTAATACTTCCCCAACCATTTCTGGATCAAGGGCTGAAGTTGGTTCATCAAATAGCATCATTTTCGGACGCATAGCTAGACCACGTGCGATGGCCACACGTTGTTTTTGCCCACCTGATAATTGACCTGGGTAAGCATCACGTTTATCCCACATGTTTACACGTTGTAATAAACGCTCTGCTCTATCTTGGGCATCTTTATCGGTTTTCTTCAAGACTTTTAAAGGCGCCAATGTTACATTTTCTAACACAGTCATGTGAGGATATAATTCGAAGTGTTGGAACACCATACCGCAGTCGCGGCGAATTTGACGGATGTCAGTATTGCGTTCTGTAATATCTTTCCCGTCAACAATTAAATGACCTGAATTTATCTTTTCTAAAGCATTTATCGTCCGAATCAAAGTTGATTTACCAGAACCAGAAGGTCCAATTAAGGTCACAACTTCACCCTCACTTATCTCCAGATTAATGTCTTTCAATGCGTGGAATTTACCATAATATTTTTCAACATGATCAAATGTAATCATCATAGCACCTCTTCTTATTTGATTTTTCCTTTTGAATACAATTGCAATAAACTTGAATGTAAACAGGATTCTTGCTTAAAGATAAAATAATTCTAATCATTTCTTAAGCAAGTGTCAAATTTTTTGATAGGTTTCTTAACATGTAGCGGTATCAATGTTATCTTATATTTCATAATCAAATTATTTGAACACCTTCTTCAATTGATATGACGCCCTGTCGAGATTTTGAATTGTCATTCTTTTTATATAAGTACTATAATAGGACTAGAACTATTTGAAACACCCATTCTATCAATTAAATGGAGGTTATAGCGTTGAATCAACCAAAAAACGGCTCTCAAAATATCTCTTCGCAATTTAGAAGCGATATGGTGATGGTGCCAGAAGTTATTAACGAAGCATCCGGTATTCGCGTGTTTGGACGAACTTTAAAATCATTCGTCTTTACAACTGACGTCGCCACAATCCTATACTGTAACGCGGATGCCGTCTTAGCTGTCTACCCATTCTCCCCGCATCCTGCAATCATTTCAGCAGTAACATCAGTAGCCAGTCAACCTGTATTTGCTGGCGTTGGTGGTGGTACAACTCAGGGTAGGCGTAGCGTAGATATTGCCCTTTTTGCCGAAGCAACAGGCGTTCAAGGGGTTGTGGTAAATGCCCCGATGACCGCAGAAAATATTCTAGATATTGAACACACCGTCGACTCTCCAATTGTAGCGACAGTTGTCTCTGCCTATAACGATATCGAAGCACGAATTTCTGCCGGTGCGGATATCCTAAACGTCTCTGGTGGCAAAGAAACAGTCGCTATAGTTGAACGGATTCGCCGGGATTTCCCAGATGTGCCGATTATCGCAACTGGTGGTCAGAATGAAGACACCATTCGTAAGGTAATCGAAGCCGGCGCTAACGCCGTTTCATGGACACCACCGACTACTGGTGAAATATTTAAAAAGAAAATGGTCAAATACCGTAAAGACCGTCGCGAGGACTTCCTTGAAACCCATGATGGTATGACCTTACGTGAATTTGAGGAATATATTGAGGAACATCCAGAAGCTGAAGAGAAATATAGTGAAGATTCTTCTGAAGGTTATCTGTAAGAAGAGATGGAGGACATATGGATCAAGAACATAGCAACCGACTAACAACCATTCAACAACAAGTTAAAAACCAAAACTTAGATGCCCTAATCATTAGCGACAAGGCATCCATCGACTACTACACCGGTGTCATTTTTGAGCCCATGGAACGTTTTTGGTTATTGATTATCCAACCGGAAAAAGGTCCACAAATTATTGCTAACAAGCTATTTGTATTCGACGAATTAGCTGAAATTGATGTCACCTGGGTAGATGATAACTACACAATAGCTGAAGCCTTCGCAAATCTAGCAGATTTCCCAGCAACCAACGCCCCACTACGAATCGGCGTAGATAAATTGTGGCGGGCTGACCAACTATTAGCCCTCGCCAAAACATACAACCAAACCACTTTTGAAGTAGGTTCTGACTTAGTTGATGCCCAAAGAGCCATTAAAACTGCTGAAGAACAAGAAAAAATGCGTAAAGCTTCAGATATTAACGACCGTGCTATGGCTCGTTTAATCGAAGAAGTCTTACCACTTGGTTTGGACGAATTGGCTGCCGTAGATAAATTAGCCCGCATTTACGATGAAGAAGGTGCAGATGCCGGCTTTTCATTCGAACCCATTATCGCTTACGGTCCAAACGGCGCTGACCCACACCATGAATCTGACCATACCTTGCCGAAGCGCGGTGATTCGATCGTCATTGATATCGGCTGTAAACATGAAGAATACTGTTCCGACATGACCCGTACCGTTTATTACGGTGAGCCTAGTGCTGAGGCCAAAAGGGTATACGACATCGTACTGAAAGCCAATTTACGCGGCATTGACGCGGTCAAAGTTGGCGAAAGTTTGGCAAATGTGGACGCTGCAGCGCGTGATTACATCACAGCCCAAGGATACGGTGACCAATTTACCCACCGACTAGGGCATTTCATTGGTCGCGAAGTTCATGAAAAAGGTGATGTGTCAAAAGCTAATACAGATACCATCAAAGATGGCAATATCTTCTCAATCGAACCTGGTATTTACCTGACTGGTAATACAGCCGTTCGTATTGAAGATTTAGTGATTGCACATGATGATGGCACTGAAAATTTGAACCAGTTCACCAAAGATATGATTATTATTCAACCAAAATAAAACATTACACACTAAAAAAACACGACAGTCGTCGTGTTTTTTTAGATCTATGTTCATATACCCTATTTTTCATTTTATGATTACAAATATTAAAATATAAGCTTCAAAAAAGCTCCCAACACGACAAGTGAAGGGAGCTTTTGCTCTTATTCTAGTGATTTATTTCTTAACGACTTCTGTCGCACCTTTTCTACTTAAAGATCATTTGGAAGAATTCGAATACGCGCGGTCCGAGCAAGGCTACTGCTAGGATGGCGAGGGCTAGAATGATCCATACCAGTACTTTGCGTGAGTGATTGCTTGAACCTGACCAAAAGTACTGTTTCTGTTTTTGTCTTTCAAAGAAGATTTCATTGGTGTCTATGTCTTGGAAGGTTTCTTTTGGCAAAGGTGTTTCCGCAAACGTTTCGACGTTAAATTCAGCTGTATCCTGTGTGAGTGTCGTCTCAGGGACCAAGGATTTAATGTCATCTGAAAAATTTTTTCCATACTTTTTTTGGTTATTCTTCTTCTCGCGTTCAAGCTCTTTTTTCGCTTGGCGATATGTTTGCCGCTTCACCTAGTGCACCACCTTTATTATTTAGTTCATTTCATCAAGTATTCCTAGTATAATCTATTTACAAGAAAATTCAATTATAGAGAATGGGAATTTTTCAACTTTCCCTCTTAATTAAAGGAGCTTATTTCAGTGAAACAAAATTTTCACGTTGGTATGAGGACCCTAAAGACTTCTTTGAGTGTCTTTATGGTTGTCCTTATTTCAGCATTTATCTCTATTGACCCGCAAATCGCTGCCCTTTCAGCGGTATTTTCACAAAGAGCTGACGTCACTTCGTCGCTTTCTTTTGGTTTGCGCAGAACCTTAGCCATTGTTTGTGGGGCTTTTGCCTCATTAGTTTTTATTTTTTTACATAATTTATTCCCTGACCATTATTTGATTACTGCACTTTTAGGCGGCTTAGGTATTTTAATTACGATTCAAGCCAACCTTCTAGTGAAGAATCCACAAGGGGTTATTGGTGGTTGCGCCACTTTCCTTGTCATTGTCTTCAATATTCCAGTGGACAATCAATATGTATATGCGCTACTTCGGGTATTAGATACCTTCTTGGGTGCCATTGTCGCTGTTGGAATCGAGTACATTTTTCCAAGAGAGCGAGTTGTTCCTTGGATCCTTACTTACAATAGCCATGTACCGAAGTTTCTACAAATTTCTACCTCTGAAGACATTTAACTGACCACTAAGGTTACCTTAGTATTGAATTAACTTAGCTTTTCCTTAAGTTAGAGACCCTTCTTTCGAGTTTTCACTCACAAGTGGTATAATAAATGAGAAGTGAAATGCGCCCTATTAACGCCATTTCCTATCTATTTCGATCAATCTATGTGATTAAAGAGAGGTTTAAACTATGACCATTGGTTATCATCGCCCTAGTAAGGCTAGCGTGTCTCTAGATGCGATTATTCATAATTATTTCGCTATTAAAAAGCATATCGGTAATAAAGCTGTCATGGCAGTTGTTAAGGCTGACGGCTATGGTTTAGGTGCCGTCAAAATAGCCGACGCCCTTCAATCTCGCGGTGCGGACGGCTTTGCGGTCGCAGTTGCGGATGAAGCGTTAGAACTAAGAGACGCTGGGATTATTGGCCCTATCATGATTTTAGGTTTGACTGATCCAGACGATGCTTGGCTTTTAGCCAATTTAGAAATTGGTGTGACAGTGTCTAGCTTGGACTATTTAAAATACGCTAAGAAACACGATAAAGACTTTTCTCGTCTTCATCGATTGAATGTCCACCTTAAAGTGGATTCTGGGATGGGGCGGATTGGCGTGCGATCTTTTGAAGAAGCACAAAAAATCATTGATTATATTGCCAAACATCCGAAGAAATTTAAGTTGGCTTCAGTCTTTACCCACTATGCTACCGCTGATTCCTTCACTGACCATGGTAAGGACAAGGTTCAAACTCAATCTGACTTTTTTGAAGATTTGCTTGGTCAATTGGACTACTCAGCATTAGGCTACACCCCCCTTTTCCATCAATCAAACTCTGCCTTAAGCCTTTGGTACCCGGAAAAAACTTTGGATGCTGTGCGACTTGGCCTGGGCTTATACGGATCTATTCCAAGTATGGAAAATGTAGCGTCGCCTGTTGATTTCAAGCAAGCATTGACTTTGGAGACGGAAATTATCTACGTCAAACAAATGCATGTGGGCGATACGATTTCCTACGGGGCTGATTATGTGGCCGGTGCGGATGAATGGGTGGCTACCTTACCGATTGGCTACGCGGACGGCTGGCAAAGAAGTTATTTGGGCTTGGATGCCATTGTTGACGGCGAGCGGTGCCCGAGTGTGGGCCGAATTTGTATGGACCAGATGATTATTCGCCTACCCCATGAGATGCCTGTTGGCGCTAAGGTGACTTTAATCGGGACAAATGGTGGCCAAACTATTGATGTAGTGGATGTTGCTAGTCATGCTGGAACGATTGCCTGTGAAGTCTTGACGAATTTAGGCCAACGATTGCCCAGAGAATATACGTCTAATAAGAAAAAGAAAATGAAATAACGCTTTCGAAATCTAATAGTTTTTTCATTTAATCCTTGCCTTTAGTGGATAGTCATGTTAATTTTAAACTAACGATTATACAAATAGAAAGTATAGATATAGAGGATGCGCAACCAATCAGTAGCCGATGGTGAAAGGTGGTTGTGCCGAAATGCAGATTTTCTGCGTTGGGGGTAATACCTAAGAGGGTTATCCCTGTCAAACCTTAATGCCCATTAAGGTGCGGAGCGCTTGTCTTATGCTAGGGATTAAAAACTGTTAGGGTTATTGAATGCTATCAGTATTTTTTGACACGTTTTCCTAGGTAGACATAGAGTGATGCTCTTGTCTGCCTTTTTTTATACTCAAGCTATCTGATCGTTTTTTCATAAAGACAATTACAAAGTGCGAACAATATAGGAGGATTCTCATGACAATTTTTAAAGGTTCTGCGGTAGCCATCGTTACCCCTTACGATAATTCATTAGAACAAAATATCAATTACGATGTATTTGCGGAGTTGATTGAATTTCAAATTGAAAATGGTACAGATGCCATTGTCGTTGCCGGAACAACTGGTGAAGCTTCAACACAAACTGACGAAGAACAAGTTGAATTAGTAAAATTCTGCGTTGAAAAAGTCAATGGCCGTGTGCCCGTGATTGCTGGTGCTGGGTCTAATGATACTGCCCACGGGATCCAATTAACGAAAGACTGTGTAGCCGCAGGTGCAGATGCTATTCTCTCAGTAACGCCTTATTATTTAAAAACGAGCCAAGCTGGTTTATTGGCGCATTATAGTGCCATTGCAGATGCTGTAAAAACGACGCCTATTATCTTATATGATGTACCAGGACGTACAGGTATGTCTATTGCACCAAAAACACTGGCGGAACTTAAAAATATCGAAAACATTGTCGCCATTAAAGATGCAACTGGTGATTTAGCCAATGCAGTGGATGCGCGTTACCACGTTGGTCCTGATTTTGATGTGTACTCTGGAAACGACGATACGGTTATTCCATTAATGAGTTTGGGTGGCCAAGGGGTGATTTCTGTTTTGGCTAACATTGCACCAAAACAAGTACATGAAATGACTCATTATGCCTTAAATGGCGACTTTAAAAAAGCGGCTGAAATTCAAACGTCTTTTAAACCGTTAATCGACATTTTATTCAGTGAGCCAAATCCAATTCCAATCAAAAAAGCCATGTCTATGCTTGGTTTCGATACAGGTTCAGTGCGCCTACCACTAGTCCCTGCCCAAGAAGACACAGTAGCTGCACTAGAAGCTGAAATGAAACGATTGAATTTGCTATAGTCTTTTTAATTCTGAAGTAAATTGTGGTATATTAAAGGGTGTGTAACTTATGAGTGCACGCTCTTTCTTTTATTGCAGCTTATAAGTGATAGATTGAATATATATAATAGGAGTTTTGATTTATGCCAACTAGAACACCACCATTTCGAATCAAACTAAAAAAAGTTGATCAGCAAATGGTTGACATTTATAATCGTTCTTCTTTCCATCGAAACGAACTCTTGATTCCCCTTAGACCCTTCTCTATTGAGTTAGCCGACAAGAAAATTGACGTCTCTGTGCGTCAAATTGTTGTCTTACCTGAACCGATTATGAGACGGTTAATCTTACCGGAAAAAGACTGTGGTCCTCACGTTGACGACCACAAACCAACAGAAGAAAAAATATATGCCTATATTTTATCCCTAGGCGAACCTTACTTAGATGCCATTGCCAATGATTTTGTGGAAACACCTGAAGTTAAACACATTTTTGATGAACCCCATGTCTTCAGTTTCTCTTTCGTCACTTGGCAACATCTACTACAAACTTTGATTCAATTACAGTTGGAATTGAAACGACCTGAAGACAACATTCAAAAGAAAATGATTTTTAGTATTGTATCGACCATATTCCTTGAATTGTGTCGACTTTCTTCTGCTTCAAACCAAAACCGGTTAGAGATGTCTGAAAGAGAGATTTTAGCCTACGAGATTAAACATTTTATTGTTGATTCCTACCGAAAAGACCTAACCCTTCAAGACATCGCAGACAAGTTTGACATTTCAACGTCAACTGTCAACCGGGTATTCCAGCCTTACTTCCATTCAACCATTTACCAATTCATCTTGGACTTGCGGTTGGGCTATGCCTATACCCTGATTGAAAATGGTTTGTCTATCACGGAGTCATGGCAAAAAGCTGGCTTTAATGATTATAGTAACTTCTATAGAGCCTTTATTAAGCATTATCATATTAGACCGCATCAGGTACCAAAAAAAGGAGACTCCTAAGGATCTCCTTTTTTTATAGATTTATTGATTTATTGATTTCAGTCGTCAGCTGTCTCTTTATCTATCATAGCCCTAAAACAGTGGCACCACCCTCAGTCCAGGATCGGACAAAATAGTGCTGAATCATGCTACTTGCAACAACTTTTTTCATAAATCAAACAAAAAGTTCACGGTACTTGCCCTAATCTGGGTTAAGCACCGTGAGCTTTTTTGTATACAGTCATTGCAATTTTGCTAATAATCTAATCTTCTACTAGTCCTAATTTCTCGAAGATATCCTCTACTTTTTGGATGTGGTAATGGTAGTCAAAGGCGTCATCAATAGCTGCTTGATCTAGGTGACTAGTGATTTCTTCATTGGCCTCTACAAGCCCTTTAAAGTGCTTGCCTTCGTCCCAAGCGATTGCTGTTAGAGGTTGTACTAAGTCGTAGGCTGCTTCACGTGATAAGCCTGCATCAACCAATTTTAGCAATACACGTTGTGAGTAGATTAAACCGTGAGTAGCATCCATGTTGCGTTTCATATTTTCAGGGAAGACGGTTAGTTTTTCCATGATGTTTGCGAAACGATGTAACATGTAATCTACTAAGATTGTTGTATCTGGTAGGATAATGCGTTCAGCCGATGAATGAGAGATATCTCTTTCATGCCATAAGGTCACGTTTTCATAAGCAGTCATGACATGACCACGAACGACACGGGCTAATCCAGCCATATTTTCTGAACCAATTGGGTTACGCTTATGTGGCATAGCGCTTGAACCTTTTTGCCCTTTTGCAAAGAATTCTTCCACTTCACGCGTTTCCGATTTTTGTAATGAACGGACTTCGGTCGCAATATTTTCAATCATTGTAGCAATTAAAGCGAGTGATGAAATATATTCAGCGTGTAGGTCACGGGGTAGGATTTGCGTTGAAATCTCTTGTGGGTTGATGCCTAAGTGTTCACACACATAAGTTTCAATAAATGGCGGTACATTGGCGTAAGTACCTACAGCACCAGAAATTTTACCTGCTTCAACACCGCACGCAGCCGCTTCAAAACGTTGGATATTTCGTTTACATTCTGAATACCAACGCGCTACTTTCAAACCAAAAGTCGTTGGTTCAGCATGAACGCCGTGGGTACGGCCCATTGTAACAGTGTATTTATGTTCAATCGCACGTGCTTTTAACACTTGCAGGAATCGGTCTAAGTCTTTACGAATTAAATCATTTGCCTGTTTTAATTGGTAACCTTGAGCTGTATCTACAACATCAGTAGACGTTAAACCATAGTGCACCCATTTACGTTCTTCGTCCAGTGATTCAGACACGTTACGGGTAAAGGCAACTACATCATGACGCGTTTCTTTTTCAATTTCTTCCACTCGTTTTGCATCGAAAGTGGCTTTTTCACGAATGGCTTGCGCATCCTCTTTAGGGACTTCCCCTAAGGCTGCCCATGCCTCTGTTGCAAGAATTTCAACTTCCAACCAAGATGCATATTTATTTTCTTGTGACCAGATTTGCCCCATTTCAGGACGGGTATATCTAGGTATCATAACATTCTCCTTTATTGCACGCGCTCAATTTTTGTACGCAACAATTATATCACAAGCCAGCTTTCTAGCAGTGATTATTTTTCAAAAAAAAGACGAGTCCCGCTACTGAATTGTAATTGGTCTCGTCTCTGTAATTTTTATGACTTAATGATGGTGGTGGTCGTGATCATGGTCCAATTCTTCCATCAATAAATCAGGATGGTCAGCTTCTAGTTGGTCTAAAACTGCCGTCACTTGCGGGTCAACGTTGCCTAAAATATCTTCATAAATGGCTAAATATTCATAGGCCGCTTCATATTGGTCGTGCTCATTAAAGCGGAATGCGGCTTCTTTTAAAGCTGTTAACATATCCACTGATGGGTAGTCGTTTAAGCCCAGATCATCAAGGAAGGCTTCTTGTTCCTTACCTTCAAGGATTGCTGGCCACTCGCGGTCTAATTCTTCTAAGACCTCCAAACCTGCTCTGGCATTGTCATTTTCATTCCACATAAGGGAAATATGGTATAACGTATAAGCTTTTTCAAAGTCTTCTTTACGGTAGTAGAAGTCCCCGATTAAAGCAAAACCATAAGCTAGGTCCTCTACTCTAAGTGAGTAACTCAAGCCATTAAGAATGGTTGGGTAAGACATCCCATACTGTTCCATTTCTTGATATAGTTCCGCTAAGGCGTAGATGGTATCTACATCATATGGATTCCATAATAAGGCTTGTTGGTATGAGTCAATCGCTTCACGCCATTCATTCGCTTTAATTTGCACTTTGGCATACTCCACATACATACCCGCATAATCGCGCGTAGTTGGTGATAATTCTAAACCTGTATCATTATTATAGATAAATTGGAAAAGGTCTAGTTCATCATAAATACTTAAATTTTTAATATTTTTCTTTGGTGTGAATCGGTCGAAATCGTCTTCCATCCGGCGAATGTATAATGACATTTCAAAATTAGCACGGACTGGGTCGACTGCCGTAATGTTGCGAATGCGTTTAACGAATTCGGCATCATCTTGCATTTTAATTTCAGCAATCATTTGATTGTAATCTGTTGATTGATTCGGGAATTTTTCTGTCATCACTTCATTGAAGGCTTTAATAAAAGCTTCATCGCTGGTGTGTTTGTGGTTATCTCTTAATATTTTAGAGATAACTTGAATGCAGTAGCTGTAATCATCAATTGGCACAGCTTGAATTCTTTGTATAAGTTTTTCTTGGTCCTTATCCATAAGCTCGTCTCCTAAAGCAATAAATTTCAGCATAAAATAAGTTCTTCATTACACCAAAATTTATTGTACTGTTTTTTTGTGCTATTGAAACCAAAAAGCCTTTAAAATACTCTTTCATTTTTGATTTTAAAGTTGCGCAGTGTTAAAAATTGTATTTTTCCTGACTGTTGTAAAATACTATATTGCATGAGATTAAAACTGGCATTGGTTATCAAAGGCCTCATTTTCCCTTAAATTATAACATATATTACAGGATTTTTACGGCACAATCCTTTTCTTAAAATTAAATTATAAAAAGCCTTGAAACAGTTTGTAGAAATTTAGTACACTATAGATATAAGTTAAATATTGCAAAGTATAATTATATTAAGAAAGTTAAATTAGAAGGTGAAATCTTGGAAGCATTAGCGGTTAATACATTTCAGAAACATTTCTCTCTTAGCTATCATGATGAGCGACGCACCATGATGCGTAAGTCCTATAACAATCAGGGACAATTGAATCTGATAGATATGGATCTTGCAGAATATTCTAGCGTAACATCTTCTCTGCACTATCATGACCATTATGAAATTTTAATTTACTTGGGTAACCAATGTCAGTTCATCGTGAACGATACGAGCTATACCCTATACAACGGGGATATCATGATTATCCCACCTAACGTACCACACTTAATGTCAAGTGAAGAAGGAATCAATAACACACGTTACATCTGTATGGTACCTGAAAACCTATTGAATCAATATGCAATGGTAAATGAAAACCAAAGGGAAGATATTAATCAATTTTACAGTGAACCTGGCCACTATCGTTTAAATAAAGAAAATCTTGATAAAACTATCAATCACTTATCAAAAATCTTGACTTATAGTGAAGAAGAAGTTGGCGATACAGCATTCGTGACTGCTTACCACCTATACCATTCATTGATGAATGTCTATCATGCGAAGAAAATCCCGTCTATGTCTGGTGATTATAAGGATGACAAACATTTTAGTCACATCATCTACTATATCGACCAACACTTTAAAGAGTCTGACTTACAGTTGGACCGGATTACACAAGTATTTAATATTTCACCATATTATTTATCAAAATTATTCCGTAAAGAAATGAACCAAAATTTCCACGAATACTTAATTGAAAAACGTGCAGAATACGCGGCTCAATTAATCAATAATATGAATAATAATAAGATGTCTTTACAGGATGTATCCATTGCATCAGGATTCGGAGATTATTCTACTTTCTACCGTTCATTCAAGAAAGTTTATAATACTTCCCCTAAAAAATATGCACAACAAAATACATAGTCTATTCTATAGTGGCCTTAGAGACGAAATAGCAGAAGCACGATACCCTAGAATTTCAATGGACATCGTGCTTCTTTTTTATCATATTTTATTCAGGTTTATCATCTTCACCATTTCTTCGAAAATCTGAAATATCGTGAATATCCCCAGAATTCAAATGGTTATCCTCTTCACTATCAACATCTTCTTCATCAGCTTTACTGTATGATGGTTCAGCCTCAGGCATATCCAGATTATAGCGATCATGGATATTTTGTGAAAACTCTTCATAAGAAATAACTTTAACAAACGAATCTGGGGTAAAGCGTGGTCGATATGCCTCCGGGAAATCATCAAATTCTGACATTGAGAATAAGAAGCTTTCTCTTTGTTCTGGTGTTAGCGTAGTAAAATAAGCTAATGGAATCATATCGTCCGTTAAACGTTTGTTTCGTAGGCGTTTAATAAAATGCACAATATTATTTAAATCATGGTAATAGGCAAAATATAGGGCTGACTGCCGTCCTTCAATTGGTGTTTGTGCATAGTTGATGAGTAAGTTTAATAAGGCTTGTTTTTCGAGTTCATTTCTTGCCTCAAAGCCTTCATAAGTTGTACGAATCATATATGGTTGATCTAAAGCTACTTCAGCCAGTTTGGAATCATCATCGTAAATTTTTAATATACGATGCTTTGACCCATCCTTGTATTCTTTGCTAGCTACATAATAATTTTCAATAAATCCTAAATTAATCAACTTTGAATATAGTTCATCTGTTCTCACACTAGCCCTCCGTTCGTATTGCTATCATTCTTATGATATATGCCTTTATTATACATGATTATTGGAACAAAAAGGCTAATTGTTGATACTAGAATTTTTCCCTTTCAAAGCACGCGCTCTTAGTTTAGCAATTCGAGACTGTTTTCTCCTTACTTCAAAAGAGAATCCGCGCCCAGTCACTTCAGATACTGGCGACACATACATAAAAGCATTCGCATCCATTTCAGTTACTTGGTTTTTCAACCGTAATAATTCTTCACGGTCAACAACTGTAGTAATCACCGCACGTGATTTCTTAGTGTATCCACCCTTAGCCGTATAGATTGTTGTCGCACGGGCCAATTCTGTCAAAATAAAATCGTTGATTTCCCCAGCAATTTCTGACGTAATATTCACGTTGTATCTTGCAGAACCACCAGTGATCACGCGGTCAACAACGACATTGGCCAGTAAGACCCCGATTGTGGCATACAAACCACGTTCAATCCCAAATACCACCATATTCGCAAGCAAGACGGTCATATCGGAAATCATGACCCCTGTCGCAAAGGTGACAGGTAGGTACATGTTCATTATTTTGGCAATAATATCTACCCCACCAGTTGTGGCACCGGCATTAAAAACTAGGCCGACACCAGTTGAAAGGAGGACTTGTCCCAAAATCAAGTTGACTAAGGGATCATCAGCAACTGCCCCTGTAACTGGTACAAACCGTTCGAATAAGGCATAAAAGCCTGAATAGAGGATGACAGAATACAGGGTTGTCCCACCAAACTCCTTACCAATCACCATAATCCCAATGACCAGTAAGACCATATTAATGGCAAAAAGAATCACTGAATAAGGTAGCGGAATAAATGGTGCCAATACCTGCGCCATACCTCCAGTACCCCCACCAACAAGGGAATCAGGTACTAAGAAGAAATACAAACCAATGGTCATGCTTAAAGTCCCAAAAGTGATGATGAATAATTGCTGAATATCTATACCTGCTAATACTTTTTTCAATTTAATACCTCTCTTTCTCGTCCAATCTAATACACAAAATATAACAAAATACCCCTGGGCAATCAATCAGTGACCCTCATTGTTTACATTACAAATTAAAGATTGTGATAAAAGTTGACAAAGTGACAATTTCAAATTAAAATACCATTAAATTTATCAATCGAAAATATACGAATAGATGAATAAGAATTAAATCCGAGAGGGATGAGAAAATGGCTGAAAAAACAGCAACTGCAAAAGTTATTGTAAATGATTTAAAGAAAAGCTTCGGTAAAAATGAGGTCCTTAAAGGGATCGACTTAACCATTAACCAAGGTGAGGTAGTTTGTATCATCGGACCATCAGGGTCTGGTAAATCAACATTCTTGCGTTGTTTAAACCGCTTAGAAGACATTAACGGTGGTGAAGTTTTAGTAGATGGCACAAATATTACCGATAAATCTATTGATATTAATAAAGCACGTCGAAATATCGGCATGGTGTTCCAACACTTTAACCTATTCCCACATTTAAGCGTTTTAGAGAATATTACCCTTGCCCCGACTGAATTAGGTAAGACACAAAAAGATGCCAGCAAAGAACAAGCTTTGTCTTTATTAGAGCAAGTAGGCTTAGCGGATAAAGCAGAAGCTTTTCCAAACTCTTTATCTGGTGGACAAAAACAACGTGTGGCTATCGCCCGCGCTTTAGCAATGAATCCTGACATCATGTTGTTTGATGAACCAACATCAGCACTTGACCCAGAGATGGTTGGTGACGTATTAAACGTAATGAAAGACCTTGCTAAAGAAGGTATGACCATGGTCGTTGTAACACATGAGATGGGCTTTGCCCGTGAAGTAGCTGATCGTGTGATCTTCATGGACGGCGGATACGTTGTCGAAGAAGGTAAACCTGAAGACATCTTCAGTAACCCACAACACAACCGTACAAAAGAATTTTTAGACAAAGTTTTATAATAAATAACGACAGAAAAAGGTATGTGATAGAAAACATCACATACCTCTTTTTCTATGGTCACTTTAAATGCTATCTTACAGCACCATACAAGGCTTTGTCCGAAATACCTGAATTATTGGCTAAAGCAGCTTTACGCAACCCTTCATATTCGAAGTTTAAGGCTAAAGCCAATTCTCTGTCAGCTTCATTTCGACTATCTTGATCAAAAGACAAACGGTTCATTTGCACTTCTTTAAACAAGAAATGCACAATATTTTCTAAAGCTTCCTTCGCCAAACCTTGGTCTTTATAGGCTTGACCAATACAGAAAGTTAAGTCTGCAGCCTGAGTATCTTTATGAACTTCAGTCACTACGATTTCTCCTACCGCTTCTCCAGAAGATTTGTCTTCCACACACCATCTGTAGGTTTTACTTCTGTCCTTGCGTTTATCCCACTTCTCTAAAATGCTTTTACTATCAGAAACGGATTGGTGCTTGTCCCATGTAACAAATTCTGTATCTGCCGTATTCCCTGCCCAATTCTTGAACATGTCCTTGGCATCACTTGTTTTGAACTTACGTAACAATAGATGTTGCGTTTCTATTGTCTTGGTTCCTTTATGATTCATAACTAACCCCTACTAACGATTTACTTGAAAATTCATGTAATCGATTCATATTTCACAATCTATTATAGCATGTTTTTCTAATGTAAAAATAGGATTGTGAACTTTCTCAACATTCGAAACAAATTTAGTACTTGTTTATCTCTGGTTTATGACTTATAATGTAATCCGTAAAAACTCGCAGTCATACCTGCAATATGATGGAGGAATAATAAATGAATAATAACGAATTCCAGGTACTACTTTACTATAAATATGTACCTATTAAAGATGCAGAACAATTCGCCAAAGACGAATTACAATTCTGTAAATCACTTGGCTTAAAAGGCCGTATTTTAATTGGTGATGAAGGGATCAATGGTACTGTATCTGGTCCAAAAGAAGCGACTGAACGCTACATGGAACACATGCACGCTATGGAAGAATTTTCTGACCTATGGTTTAAAATTAACGAAGCGGATGACTACGCACACAAAAAAATGTTCGTACGTTACCGTAAAGAAATCGTTTCTTTAAATCTAGAAGAAGATTTAAACCCTAACGAATTATCTGGTACTCACTTAGATCCAGCTGATTTCCGCGAAGCAATGTTAGATGAAGATACTGTTTTATTAGATACACGAAACGACTATGAGTATGATCTTGGTCACTTCAAAGGCGCTATCCGCCCTGATATCCGTAACTTCCGCGAATTACCTGAATGGGTACGCGAAAACAAAGAAAAATTCATGGACAAAAAAGTCCTTGTTTACTGTACTGGTGGCGTACGTTGTGAGAAATTCTCAGGTTGGATGATCCGTGAAGGTATCGAAAACGTTGGCCAATTAAACGGTGGTATCGAAAACTACGGTCAAGACGATGAAACTCGTGGCGACTTATGGGAAGGTAAAATGTACGTGTTTGATGACCGCATCTCTGTACCAATCAACCATGTTGACCCATCAATCGTTGGTAAAGACTATTTCGACGGTACACCATGTGAACGTTACGTAAACTGTGGTAACCCTGAATGTAACAAACAAATCTTAGCTTCAGAAGAAAACCAAGAAAAACATCTTGGTGGTTGTACACACGAATGCCGTGTTCACCCACGCAACCGTTACGTACAAGCTAAAGGTTGGTCTCACGATGAAATCGTTGCACGTTTAGCAGCAATCGGTGAAGAACTAACCGTAGAAGCATAATTTAGAAACCAAAAGACCGCTAGGAAAACCCTGGCGGTCTTTTTGCGTCTAAAGAAAGACGATATTATTCATGATGAGTCCATCATCACATCTTGGTGAGCTAGTTAGCCTAACCACTAGATACTAATTTATTTAAAGTCGCCCCTTGAGAAAACCGTGTAATTCATTACATGGATGAATC
>OMJG01000923.1_pt1 | contig 19332 bp, 13 predicted proteins | sample 1646431 | NCBI WGS metagenome assembly OMJG01 (sample SAMN03771674, study PRJEB25209) | food metagenome | isolation source: Cotija cheese | place: Mexico:Jalisco,Michoacan | collected 2011-12-12
GTGTTAGCGCTTATAAATGATAGGATAGAAGAGTATGAAAGAGTACAAAAAAGTATAAAAAAATATACCAGAGAGAAAAAAAGGGTGTAAACCTATACAAAAAATGGTGAAATGGGTGACGTGATGAAAGTAGTTATAATAGGAGGCTCATATGCGGGTATCACAGCAGCACTGACCTTGAGACAAAAGAGCAAGGCTATTGATATTATGATCCTCGAAAAGAGTTCTCAGATCGGTTTTATACCTTCTACCGTGAGTTGGATTTTAAGACATCCGGGTCACAGTCATGAAGACTTTAATTGGATTACTGTAGAAGATCTTGTAGAGCAAGATATCTCAGTCCGTGTTAATGAAGAAGTTATTAGCTTCGATGACCACAATGTCACTACCGATGCTAGAAGCTATTCCTTTGATCGATTGATTATCGCGACAGGATCAGGGCAGCAATCCCGGTTGATGACAACCACTAATGACGACCGAGTGATGACTGTAAAGGGGTGTCATCAGGTCGATAAAATCATTGAACTTTTACCACAAGTGACAAAAGTAGCCGTAATTGGAGCTGGTTTGGTTGGATTAGAATTAGCTGATGCTCTTGCCGATTTAGGGAAGATTGTCCACGTTTATGACCACTTTTCTGCGATTTTGTCACGTCACTTTGATCCGGATGTGATATTACCTGTTGAAGAAGCTCTCAAAAAGGCCAACGTGTCTTTCAATTTAGGTAAATACGTCACAGAAATTATCAAAAGTTCAGCAAATCCAGATCAACTGCGACTAGTTCTTGAACACGAGGATGGCGATGCTCTAGGGCGTCAATCTTCAAAAGGGACTCAAGACTTCGACTTGGTAGTGATTGCGGTCAATACGAGACCGGATAACGCAAAATGGGAGTCGCTTGTCAACTTGAATGAAGATCAGACCATATGGGTGGATGAGCATCTACGGACTAGTCTACCAAATGTATTTGCCATTGGTGATGCCATCAGTGTCAACTTTATACCGCTAGACTATCCTTATTATATTTCCTTAGTAAACAACGCAGTACGAACGGCTAAAGTTGCTGCGCTCAATTGTTTAAGTCCATCGACTGAAATGGTTAAGGATGTCGGCTCTGCCAGAGATGTTAAAACGATTATGGCTGGGTATGAGATTGCGAGTGTTGGCTTAACTGGAGCAGAAACTATTTTTTATGCTAGTGACATCGAGACTGCAACCATATCTGTAACGAAAAGAGTGAAAAGTTCAGAGCAACTGACTTGTCGTTATTTTTATGACTCAGTTACCCATGTTTTATTAGGGGCTCAGCTCATTAGTCACGATAAGTTTGACTATGAGTTAGCTATTTTAACAGAGGCAATCGCAACACAGCGAACAATCGAGTCTTTAGCCTCTAAAACGATGCCCTATACAAGTGACTACAATTATCCCATTAGTCTATTTGATCTGTTGGTACAAACCAATAAGGTGGCTATAAAAGGACAAGACGACCATGAGAATTGAACAATTATTAGATAAAAAAGAGCAACTAATGGTGAGTATTCTGAAACAATTAGTGCTAGAGGGTGGATCCCTTCCTCATAGCGTTCTACAAGAATCTGTAGGCTTATCAAAACAAGCTTATGACAACTACGTGGTTGAGATGGGTCAATTTTTAAGTAGCCATTTTAAGTCTGATTCTAACACAGCATTTGTTAAAAATGATGGTTACCAGTTAAGTCTTGATTTGCCAGAGAAAATCGGTTTGAGTGCGATTGTCGGTCAATTTATAGAGGAAAGCAGTAAATACCAGATCTTAGATTACTTATTAATCCATCGCGAATTCTCTATCAATCAGCTGGTGTCTACATTGATGCTGAGTGAATCGACTGTCTTTCGTAAAATTAGAGAAATTAATTCAGTTTTAAAGGAGTTCCAGATTCAAATCAAGAACGGTCGAATGGTAGGAGAGGAATTACAAATCCGTTATTTTTATTACCAATTGCAATTGGTTGTGAAAGTTAGAAATGGACATAATAGGACTGCCACTGCTCTAGAACAAAGTTCTGCCTCTTATCAACTTTTTGAAAATGCCCTTAAAAAACAACTCAAAACAAGCTTTAGCCGGTCTGCTATACAGAAATTGCACTGTTGGTTATATGTAACCCAAAAAAGAATCATCATCAAAACCTTGGAGCAAACAGACCTATCAAAACGGTTTACGGTGTTCTTGAATGATCCCTTATTTAAAGATGTCGACCAAATTGTATCCCTCTACTTTAGTAGAAGTTCTGTTGAGGATAATATCTATGAGAGTCAAATGTTGTACATCTTTTTGATTTCATTTTTCATTTTCGATGAAGAATACTACTATCATTATGATCTTTTGAGAAAGAAAAAATTACCTACGGCTACATTAGATGTCTACATTAGGGAGATGATTCTGTTACACTATCGCCCAAGACGGATTGCTTTATCACTTGAAAAACAGGTTGGCTATAATCTGTCTCAACTCAATAATCAATTGTATTTCTTCAAAGGAAGAATCTTTGAAGTTGATGTGCATCATCTTGAAACGGAGTTAGAACATCTTTTGGGGAGAGCTCTGAGCACATTACCGACCAAATTATTACGGGTGGCATTATCGCGTTACTACTTAAAACGAGATCAACATGATGGTTTACAAGACTATGTCCTTAAAAGTTATAGCAGCGTCTTATCTTTGATTGATTTCCATAGTTTAAAGATCATCACTGTCGGCTTGGATTTTGACAGAGATGATATTTTGGGGGAGCCTTTTCGTCAGTTGGTGACAACTGAGCTCCTGGCTATGAATGGTGTAGTCGTCAAAGAGTACGTTCCTAAAGGACGATTTGACCTGGTGATCACCACAGGTTATGTCGATGATTGGAGTGTCAAAGCAGAAAGAGTGTATGCTGTTTCTGAGTTTAATTCTTCTTATGATATCAAAAAAATCAAAGAAATCATTTATAATTTGAAACGTTCAGTCAACTAAAAGGTTATTATATCAACGTTTTCATCAAAAACTGTCAAAAAATAATGAAAACAATTGTATTTTGAAAGATGTTTAGAGGTAAATAAGGATATGATTGTACTGTAGTAAGGAAGCGTTTACAGAAACTTGAGGAGGAATTTAGGAATGGTAGACGGAAAATTTATTATGGCAATTGACCAAGGGACAACAAGTTCCCGTGCAATTATCTTTGATAAGAAGGGGCACCATGTTGGGAGTTCTCAAAAGGAATTTACTCAATATTTCCCAAAAGACGGTTGGGTTGAACACAATGCAAATGAAATTTGGAACTCGGTCCAATCAGTTATTGCTGGAGCATTCATTGAATCAGGGATTAAACCGGATCAAATCGCTGGGATTGGGATCACGAACCAACGGGAAACAGCTGTGGTTTGGGATAAGAAAACCGGGATTCCAATTTACAATGCCATCGTGTGGCAATCTCGTCAATCAGCTGGTATTGCGAACAAATTAAAAGAAGACGGACATAAGGATCTCATCCATAAGAAAACGGGATTGATTATCGATGCTTATTTCTCAGCAACCAAGATCAGGTGGATCCTTGATCATGTCGAAGGGGCTCAAGAGCGTGCTGAAAAGGGCGAATTATTATTTGGGACTATCGATAGTTGGTTAGTTTGGAAATTAACCGATGGCCAAGCTCATGTTACAGATTACTCAAATGCGAGTCGGACGATGTTATTTAATATCGATACACTAGACTGGGATGACGATATTCTAGAACTATTGAACATTCCACGGGTGATGTTACCGGAAGTTCGTTCGAATTCAGAAATCTATGGGACAACCAGAGGCTACCATTTCTTTGGTAGTGAAGCGCCAATCGCTGGTATGGCAGGAGACCAACAAGCAGCACTGTTTGGACAAATGGCATTTGAAGAGGGTATGGTCAAAAACACCTATGGAACAGGGTCATTTATCGTTATGAATACCGGTGAAAAGTATGAGTTATCTAAAAATAACTTATTGACAACGATAGCTTATGGTATCGATGGCAAGATCAACTATGCTTTAGAAGGATCAATCTTCATAGCAGGTTCTGCTATACAATGGTTGCGTGATGGATTACATATGTTGGTTAAAGCAAGTGACTCTGAAGAAGCTGCTAAGCGCTCAGAAAATGATGATGAAGTATACGTTGTACCAGCTTTTGTTGGGTTAGGAGCTCCATATTGGGATCAAGAAGCGCGTGGCGCGGTATTTGGTTTAACTAGAGGAACTGATCGTGACGCCTTTATCAAAGCTACTCTCCAAGCTGTGGCCTACCAAGTGAAAGATATCGTTGATACGATGCAACAAGATACTGGCATGAAGATTCCAGTTTTAAAAGTCGACGGTGGAGCTGCCAATAATGAATACTTGATGCAATTCCAATCAGACATTCTAGACACACCAATTCAAAGAGCACAAAACCTTGAAACGACTGCCCTCGGTGCAGCGTTCTTAGCCGGTTTAGCAGTAGGTTATTGGAAAGATACAGACGAAATCAGAGAGTTTTACGAAGCTGGTAAGATGTTTGAACCAGAAATGACTGACGATTATCGTACGAAACTATATGAGGGCTGGAAACGTGCCGTCAAAGCAACACAAGAATTCAAGATTTAAAGAAAGAGGAGCTGATTTAGTTGACATTCTCAATTAAAAGTAGAAAAGAAACTATAGACGAACTCAAATCACAAACCCTAGACTTGTTGATCATCGGAGGCGGGATCACAGGTGCAGGTGTAGCAGTTCAAGCAGCTGCTTCTGGCATTAAAACTGGTTTGATCGAAATGCAAGATTTTTCAGAAGGAACCTCATCGCGTTCAACAAAACTTGTCCATGGTGGTATCCGTTATTTGAAAAATTTTGATGTCGAAGTAGTAGCGGATACTGTGACCGAACGGGCTGTTATCCAAGGCATTGCTCCGCATATTCCAAAACCAGATCCTATGCTATTGCCAATCTATGACGATGAAGGCGCAACTACTTTTGATATGTTCTCTGTCAAAATTGCCATGGATTTATACGACCAATTAGCTGGTGTCAAAGGAACGAAGTATGAAAACTACACCCTGACTCCAGAGCAAGTCATTGAGAGAGAACCATACATCAAAACTGAGGGTTTACAAGGTGCTGGCGTCTATCTTGACTTTAGAAATAACGACGCCCGTTTAGTCATCGATAACATCAAGAAAGCTGTTGAAGACGGCGCTTTAGCCGCGAGTAAAGTTAAAGCAACAGGATTTGTGTATGAGGGTCAGAAAATAGTAGGTGTCAAAGTCCGGGACGAGATTACGAAGGAAATCTTTGAAATTAAAGCTAAACTCGTCATCAACACGAGTGGTCCGTGGGCTGACCGCGTCAGAGAACTGAACTTCACAAGAGCAGTAGCACCTTTTATGAGACCTACTAAAGGCATCCATTTGGTGGTAGATGCGAAGAAATTGCCAGTGCCACAACCAACCTATTTTGATACAGGAAAGCATGATGGTCGGATGGTCTTTGCAATCCCACGTGAAGAGAAAACCTATTTTGGAACGACTGATACGGATTATCAAGGCGATTATAATGATCCAACCATTACGCAAGATGATGTGGATTACCTCCTAGACGTGATTAACCACCGCTTCCCAACAGCTAACATTACGATTGATGATGTGGAATCTAGTTGGGCAGGGTTAAGACCATTGATAAGTGGAAACTCTGGATCTGATTATAATGGTGGTGACAATGGGACAATCTCTGACAAGAGCTTTGAGGATGTGATCGATGTTGTCACGAAATTTAAAGAAAAACAAGCTGACCGTAATCAAGTCGAGCATGTCTTGAACAACCTTGAAAGTAGTTTAGAAGAAAAAGAACTTTCGCCATCAGCTGTTTCTCGTGGGAGCTCTTTAGAACGTGAAGAAGATGGGCTGATTACTTTAGCCGGTGGAAAGATCACAGACTATCGTAAGATGGCAACAGGTGCTATCCAACTCATCGTTCAACTCCTAAAAGAAGAGTATGGTATGGAAATCACGCCAATCGATTCTAAACATTATCCAATTTCTGGCGGTGATTTCGACCCGACAAAAGTTGAAGAAAAAGTGGAAGAGTTGACTCAGTTAGGGGTAGAAGCAGGCCTTAGTGAAGAAGAAGCTCGTTACATCGCTGATTTTTATGGGACTAATGCTGTAAAAGTATTTGATATCGCTAAAAACATGGATGCTTTTGACGGCTTGAGCCTCGCAGAATCTGCTCGCTTGAAATATGGATTAGAAGAGGAGATGGTGTTGACTCCTGCAGACTACTTAGTGAGAAGAACCAATCATTTATTGTTTGAACGTGATAGTTTAGACGAACTCGTAGCACCAGTCATCAATGCGATCGCAGAATACCTGGGATGGTCTGATGATGAGAAAGTGAAACAAACTGCTCAATTGCAACATATTATAGACGAATCAGATCTAAAAGATCTTAAGAAGGGATGATGGCTATGTCTGGAGATACAGCACAGATATTTGGTGAATTTATTGGGACGTTGATTTTGATTTTACTTGGGGACGGTGTATGTGCCGCAGTAAACCTAAATAAGAGTAAAGCACAAAACTCAGGGTGGATTGTTATTGCATTTGGTTGGGCTCTTGCAGTTATGATGGGGGTATACATTTCAGGTTTCTTAGGACCTGGTCATTTGAATCCAGCAGTTACACTGGCAATGGCCTTAACAGGTTCTACACCATGGCATTTAGTTGTTCCATTTATCCTTGCTCAAATGCTTGGTGCAATCGTAGGAGCAGCTCTTGTCTGGTTAGCTTATCTACCTCATTGGGCTGAAACAGAAGACAGAGGGGCTATCCTTGGTACATTTGCGACAGGACCATCGATTCGTAATTATCCTGCTAATGTATTAACGGAAACCATTGGAACATTTGTATTAGTTTTGGCCTTACTGGCATTCTCTCAAAGTGCTTTTGCAGATGGTGTCAACGTCTTTGCGGTCGGCGGTTTGATTTTAGCTATCGGTGTGTCTCTTGGTGGACCAACTGGATATGCGATTAACCAAGCTCGTGACTTAGGTCCAAGAATTGCGCATGCAATCTTACCAATCGCAAACAAAGGTGACTCTGACTGGGCTTATGCTTGGGTGCCAGTCGTTGGCCCTACATTAGGAAGCCTATTAGCAGTACTAGTATATAACATTATGATTTAAGCAGATTTAACAAGATTTGACATGATTTGACCTAATTTTAACTAGAAATTCAACTTTTACTGTTTGAGTTTGAATGAAGATAACAGTATCAAATGAAAATGACAGTTATATAATGAAGGTAACAGTATAAAAGCAATGGAAAGATCCAGGGGTTATAACCCCTGGATCTTTTTTATACAATCTAAAAATTGTAAATGGTAAATTCTAAATCGTAAAAAGCAAACAGCAAATAGTATAACTAACTTTATTAGTATGATGGTTATTATTATTCTGATATAAATATACTATAAATATAAATTTGTTATGAAATAATACCAAAATAGCAGATGTTGTTAATTTAGGACTAACTCATCATAACTTAAGAATAATCTGCTCAAATGGGTCTAAAAAGTCATGTTGATAGCAATCTCAGCCGTGTTTATGGTATAAATAAATCAATAACACATTATTATATTAATTGTTGATGATAAAAATAAAGTCAAATGAGTAAATCTTAATGACTCATTTGAATTTTGAATCGACAATTAAACATAATATATAAGTTAATTACGAACTAGGAGGAGTCAATATCTTTATAATGTAACATCTCTTAATTTATTTGAGTATCACCAGCAACATCACTAAATTTAGTCAATTGACTTGATTACTTCGGGGGGTCATCAGTAAGCATTTAAAAAAGAACTACTATCAACAGATGGTAAGTGTTGTAACAGGTTAATCAGAAAGACTTGATGGACGACTATATCTAAGGGAAGTGGTAGAAATGATCGAGACCAAAAGAAAAGGTCTATACTTCACAATGCTTATTTTTTTGGCCACATTGTTACTAGTGGGGTGTCAGTCACAAGATGATGATGAGGTAACGATTGAGTTATTTAATCAAAAGCCAGAGATCACACAACAATTAAAGGATGTTGCAAATACATTTTCAAAAGAGTATGGGGATGTCAGAATCAATGTGACAACGGTAGGTAATGGGAATGGTGCTGCGGCTTTACAAGCAAAATTTATTTCAGGGGATGAGCCTGACATGATGATGTTGGGTAATTTGCCAGATATCAAACATTATTCTGAGCATTTGTATGACATGACTGATTCTAGTGTTAAAGATGTCATGATTCCTAAGTTGCTTGAAGGAGCAACGGTCGATGGTCGATTATTAGGAATTCCTATGAGTATCGAGGGATTTGGATTTATGTACAATAAAAGTATTTTCTCAAAAGCAGGTATCGATCCAGAAGGTATTGAGACTTATCAGGATTTTGTGGCAGCCGTTGAATCTTTGGACCAACAGAAAGAAGAGCTTGGTTTGGATGCTGTATTTGGCTTTAGTGGGGCAGATGAGAATAGCACCAACCACTTTTCGGGAAACTTTACAGCAAGTGAATTTAACAACAATATCATCGATGCTTTTGAAGCTAAAACGATTGATTGGAAGAACGGCGAACGTATGAAAATGTATGCTGATCTCATCAACAAATATAATGTTCAACCATTGATTACACTTGATTATAGTCAGTCTGTTGAAACGTTATTTGTCAATGATAGGGTTGCAATGATTCACCAAGGGAACTGGATAGTGCCGACATTGAACGGTCTTGATCCGGAATTCGTCAAGGACAAGCTAGGTATTTTACCAGTATTTGGTGATACTGATGATGAAGCTAAGTTCGTTGCTGGGGCACCGTGGTACTTTACAATCAATAAAAATTCAGATCAGAAAGTTATTGAAGCTTCAGAAGCGTTCTTGTCATTCTTATTTGATAGTGAAACAGGATTAGATCACCTTGTCAACAAATTCAATTTTGTGCCCCCAACTAAAGATTTTGATGCTAAACGTATCCAGGATGAACCTTCTCAAGTACTCTATGAGGCTTTGATGGAAGAGAAAAATAACGATATGACTTACAAGCAAGCGCCATACGGCTATTTAAAATCGTCCTTACATCCTGAATTCCAAAAGTACTTGTCAAATCGTATCTCATGGGAGGAATTTGAAAAAAATACCAAGATTGATTTTGAGTCACTGAGACAGGTACAAAACGATCACCCATCAGATTAATGGTTGATCTAGTATTATGGTGATTCGGTTGTTTAACCATATCAATAGTTTGTCTAGAACAAGCGAAAGGGTGTTTAGGTTATGAAAAATCAACAGAAAGGTTTAAATTATTGGCTGTTTTTGCTGCCGAGTTTATTGGCTTTGTTACTCGTTGTTATTATCCCATTCGCATACGGGATATTCACCTCGTTTACGAATTTTGATGGGTTTAAAATGGCATGGGTCGGCATCGACAACTACTTACAACTACTAGAGGATCGTAACTTTCTAGAGAGCTTGTGGTTTACAGTGCGCTTTTCTCTGGTATCAATTGTCTTAGTGAATGTGATTGGTTTGAGTCTAGGCTTATTAGTGACGGCGCGATCAAATGCACTGACTAACTTCTTTAGAACTGCCTTCTTTGTCCCTAACTTGATTGGTGGTATTATTCTTGGATTTATTTGGCAATTTGTCTTTATCCAAGCTTTCAGTGCTATCTCACAAGTAACGGGCTGGGAGTTCTTTAATGGCTGGTTAGCCAATGAGGCGACTGGTTTTTGGGCACTAGTCATCGTATTTCTCTGGCAAATGAGTGGGTATGTGATGATTATCTATGTTGCTTTTCTAAACGATATTTCAAATGATGTTTTAGAGGCAGCAAAAATTGATGGAGCAGGGGCATGGCAGACCTTTTGGAGAGTAAAATTCCCATTAGTGGCGCCAGCCTTCACGATCAGTTTATTTATTACTTTGGCTAATGCGTTCAAAGTGTATGATTTGAACCTGACGTTAACTAATGGTGGGCCATTTGGGTCGACGGAAATGTTAGCGATGAATATTTTCAATACTGCATTTGAACAATATAGCCAAGGTTATGCACAGGCTAAGGGGATTGTTTTCTTCTTAATCGTTGCTATTTTGACTGGTATTCAAATGAAGTTTACCCAAAAACGTGAGGTGGACGTATGAAAACGAGAAAAAATCTCCACTTTATCTTAGTTGCTATAATTGGAATAGCTGTATCGTTAGTTTGGTTGTATCCATTTTTATTGATTTTTATCAATAGTTTCAAAAGTCGTTCGGAAATTTTGACTAATGTGATTAACCTGCCAAAAAATCCGACATTTGTTAACTATCCGACTGCTTTTAGACAAATGAATTACTGGGGAAGTTTTCTAAACTCCCTCATAATTACGGTAATCAGTGTGGTCTTAATCATCTTGTTCAGTGCGATGGCTGCTTATGCTTTATCACGAAACGATAGTAAGTTAAGTAAAATTCTCTATTTCGTGTGTGGATCAACCATGTTGATTCCATTCCAATCCGTCATGATTCCTCTAGTGGGAATGTTTGGTTCCGTCGGGATGCTGAATCGTACAGGATTGATCATTATGAATATCGGATTTTCAGTTAGTATGTCGATTTTCTTATACTATGGTTCGTTGAGAGGTGTCTCGATTTCCTTAGATGAAGCTGCATATATCGATGGCGCCAGTTATTTTAAAACCTTCTTCAAAGTTATATTGCCTACGTTACGATCTACAACAGTGACAGTAATCATCCTGAATGGTATGAAAATATGGAATGACTATCTTCTACCATCACTAGTAGTGAATAAAGATGGGATGTTTACCTTGCCACTTGAAATATACTATTTCTTCGGACAATATACGACACAGTGGGAATTAGCGTTGACCGGACTACTACTCGCAATAGTTCCAATCATCCTACTGTACATCTTCTTACAACAGTACATCGTCCAAGGAATAGCAGAAGGAGCTATAAAGTAAAGAGGTTGTATTTCGAGCGTTGAGTTTCGAGCCATAAGGCGAGCTAGCAGAAAATTTGTAATTTTCAAGCTAGATGGACTTATGGACAAGAAACTGCAAGAAATACACCGTTTCAAAAGAGGTTGTAAATCAAGCGTTCAACTTTGAGTAATAAGGAAGACCATCCGAAAATGAGAGGTTTAATTTTCGAGATGGTCTGAGTTATTACCGAAAAAGTTGCTTGAGATACACCTTTTCAAAAGAGGTTGTATTTCGAGCGTTGAGTTTCGAGCCATAAGTAGACTATACGAAAAGAAGGTGTGGCATTTTGCCACACCTTCTTCTGTTTACAGCAATATTATTTATATAAGCTTACTGTATAAACTTACTACATAAACTTATTATATAAATTGGGTTATATTAATTAGTTTTATACAAAAGCAATTGATGTTATAGTTCAGCTATTTTGAGCCTATCTTCTGGATTCAACTCGAAGTCAAAGATATCCAAGTTTTGAGCTTGTCTCACGCGGCTATGTGATTTAGGAATCACAACAACATTTCGTTCGATTTGATATCTCAAGATAACTTGTGCCCATGTTTTATGGTAAGGTTCACCGATTTCTGTTAAAACTTTTTTCGCTTCATCACTTACCCTAGTTAATGGACCCCATGCTTCGGGAACGATGTTGTGGATTAAAGCATATTGGATGGCTTCGTCGTTCCAATGTCCAGGGTGTGATTCGACTTGGTTGACTGCTGGTTTAATAGTAGCGTGCTCTATCAGGTAGTCTAATTCTTTTGTTTTGAAGTTTGAGACCCCGATAGCCTTTAATGTTTTTTCGTCCACAAATTTTTCCAGGGTTTTCCAAACGGCCACCATGCCATCAAGATCGCCCCATGGATGATGGATGAGGTAAAGATCAATATAGTCTGTTTGCAGAGCTTCTAAACTGTCATTGACCGCTTTTTTAACTTCTTCTTCATTAGAATTGTAAGGTTCGGAACCAGGAATTTTTGAAGTAATAAAGAACTCTTCACGTGGGATGCCACTTTGCGCAATCGCTTTTCCAACAACTGATTCGTTGCGGTAGGAGATAGCTGTATCAAAATGACGGTAGCCATTTTCAATAGCCCATTCTAATTCTGTTGTATCACCATTGATGTTGCCATTGTAATCACGATTTTCTTTTCCAAATGTATTAGTACCACTGCCTATAACTGGGATTTTGTTTCCAGTAACAAGTGTAAGATAATCCATCAATAAAACCTCCATATAATGTATAGTAAAGTGCAAATTATTTGTCATTATCACTTAGAACGTGTCATTAGAATAGTATTGTTAGAATAGTGTCATTAGATTTGTATAAAAGTTCTAATGAGCTCAAAAAATGTAATGAGATCTAAAGAGATCTAAAGAGTTCTAAAAAGATCTATAAAGGTCTAAAAAAATCTATAAGGCTATAATAAGTAGCTCACAAAATATCTCACTGCGAAAGCTCAAAATGTTAAATGGCTCTGACTTTTCCGCCGTCGACGAGGATGTTTGAGCCGGTTATATAGGAATTGGCACTCGAGGACAAGAATACGACAGCTTTGGCAAATTCTTCAGGATCACCAAGGCGGCGTAAAGGAATTTGTTGTTCAGCTTGTTTTCTGATTTCTTCAATGGTTTGTCCTGTTTTCTCAGCTTTGGCACTGTCTAAGAAATCAACTCTGTCCGTTAAAATGCGACCTGGAGCTACGGTGTTGACTAAAATATTGAATGGTCCAAGTTCGTTGGCTAATGATTTACTTAAGCCAACTATGCCTAAGCGGAAGGTGTTGGATAGGATTAAACCATCAATAGGTTCTTTAATAGAAGAGGAAGCAATATTGATGATGTGTCCACCTTGTTTTTTGAGATAGGGTAATGCTGTGCGAACTGTTCTAATGTAACTTAGGAGATTTAGATGAAAGGCATTTTCCCAATCGTCATCTGTAAAATCAGTAAAGGTCCCACTTGGTGGTCCTCCGGCATTATTAACTAGCACATCGATACCGCCTAATGTTTTAACAGTATACTCGACCAAGTTCGAAATTTCTTCTGCCTTTGTCACATCAGTCGGAAAGTAGTGAATTGTCCCATCAAGGTCTAGAGCTTCGACTTCAGTTTTAACACCTTCTAATTTGTGCTCGTTTCGACTGCTAATGACCACATTAGCACCTTCTTTGACGAACTCAATAGCTGAGGCTTTTCCAAGTCCCTGGCTAGATGCTAATACGAGGACATTTTTCCCTTTTAAACCTAAATCCATGTATAAATCTCCTTCCGTTTTTTTCTAAATGAGTCATTTGAATCTGTTGAAGCTAGTAATGTGTTTCTAAATTCATTCTTTCATAGACTCGTCTTAATGTAAAACAACTTACTCACCAAAATTTAGTCTGTTGGAGAGGCTTCGGTTTTAGTCGTTCTTGCTTCTTTTCTAACTTCTGTTGGGGAGTGATCAAATGCTTTCTTGAATTGTTTACTAAAATGATAGGCATCTTGATATCCAACGAGATGTGCAATTTCTTTGACAGTGTAGTCGCTCCGTTTTAGAAGGTCATAAGCTTTTTTTAAACGAAACTGGATCAAATAGGTGATGGGGGAGACGCCAATGATATCTTTAAACGCTTTTGATAAGTAGGTCGGGCTAACGTAGTAGACATCGGCTAATTGGTTTAACGAAATGTCGTTGGCATAGTTGTTTTCAATATAACTTTGTGTCACCGTGACAAGTTGACTCAATCGTTCATTGGGAACCACTTCACGGCTAAGAGGTGGCTGCTTTTTCGCAACTGACAATGATCTTAGTAGTAGCATCATAATTTCAACAGCTAACGATTTCCCAATAACTTGGTAATAGTCCTTTTGCTCATTAAACTCTTTGATTAACTGCCATGCCTTATCAAACAAAGCTAGTTGGGTATCATTAATTGGTAAGACTGCTTCTTTGTTTGGAAATGTGTTGGGCGGTAAGTTTTCAAGTTGAAAGTTGTCTATCCCAATATGTAATTGATGGGAATAGCTACCCTTCAATTGTTTTTCAGCATGCTCATTAGATGGATTAAAAATGAGGATAGTCCCTGCGTTGACACTTCTCCAACGACGATCGACGAAGTATTCCACTTGTCCTTCTAATATAAAGGACGCTTCGAAGAAATCGTGACTGTGTTTGGCAGAAAAATTATCCTCGCCATTCCAAACATCAAAGGCATAGCGAATTTTGGGGTCAAATGATTCTGGGGATATCTGTGACATACGGGTTGAACCTTTCTATAAGAGGTAATAAAGATGTTGCATTCCATTACCTTGATTATACCATTGTACTGCTAGATACTGTAAACATATGAAAAATGGCTTTTAATTTTAAGATTGGAAGCTAAAGTGTAAATAATAACATCTAGATTGTGAGATTATCCATTCTTTTTCGAAATGAAAAGGGTATCATATAAAAAGTGAAGGGGGTGTTATTAGTGAACAATTTTAAGTGGATCTGGGGTTATTCACGGAAATACCGAGTCATGGTGTTTTTTGGAGCAATCTTGGTTCTTATTGGAGCATTCATTCAAATCGTTAATCCGCTATTATCTGGTCGTATTATTGATGATGTTATTGATGGTGGTAAGATTCAATTATTAATCCCGTATATTGTCATTATGATCGCTACAACAGTGATTCGTACGATTGTCCGATATAGTTACCAGATTATGTTTGAGAGTGTTGGTCAAAGGTCACTATTTGTGTTGAGACAAGATATGTATAAAAAATTACAAGAACTGGATTTTGACTACTTCAACCATACAAGGGTCGGCGATATTATGGCGCGCATGACCGGGGATACAGATGCTATTCGTCATTTTGTATCGTGGGTTGTTTATAACATTGTAGAGTGTATTCTCTATTTTCTAACGGCAGTTATCGCAATGGCAACGATTAGTGTCCCTTTGACGATAGCTATGCTCTTGGTGGCTCCAGCAATATTTGTATTGACTCAAAAAATGTCTCGTAAAGCTCATCCGGTTTTCTTTCAAATCAGAGAGAGTTTTTCTCGCTTAAACTCGATGGTGGAAGAAAATATTAGTGGAAACCGAGTCGTCAAAGCATTCACACGAGAAGATTATGAGATTGAAAAGTTTAACCGCTTTAACGACGATTATAAAGAAAAGAACATGGCATCAGCAGAAGTCTCTAGCACTTACCTGCCATGGCTTGAGTCACTCGCTGGAAGTCTGACCTTGATTTGTCTATTGGTCGGTGGACTTTTGGTGATTAATGACAACATAACTCTCGGTGACTTAATTGCTTTCAATAGCTTTGTCTGGTTATTGAATTATCCATTAAGGATGAGTGGCTGGTTGATCAATGATGTCCAACGATTTTCTGCTGCCTGTATTAAAATTAGACAAATGCTTGAGACGACACCTAGTATTGATTTAAATAATGAAGATCAAGAATACCAAATCAAGGGTGACGTAGCGTTCAATCATGTTGGTTTTCATTTTTCAGATGATCCCGATACCGAAATTCTAACAGATATAACTTTTGCTGCGAAACCAGGACAAACAATCGGGATACTGGGAGAGACCGGTTCAGGGAAAACAACCTTAACGAATTTGATTGGTCGTTTTTACGATCCTACTTCCGGTGAAGTATTAATCGATGGCAAGAATGCGAAAGATTATCCAGTTAGAAAACTGCGCGAGAATATCTCTGTCGTGATGCAAGATGTCTTCTTGTTCTCAGATACGATTCGGGACAATATATCCTTTGGGAATCCCTATGCTGATCAGAACTTTATCCATCATGTCTCCCAAATTGCGGATGCTGATACATTTATCTCTCGGATGCCTGAGGGCTATGACACTATCGTTGGTGAAAGAGGTGTTGGATTGTCTGGGGGGCAAAAGCAACGTATTTCGTTAGCACGAGCGTTAGCCAAAGATCCGACTATTTTGATTTTGGATGATACGACTTCTGCTGTTGATATGGAAACAGAAACCAAGATCCAACAAGAACTTGTAAAGCTGACGGAAAAGAAAACGACATTCATCATCGCTCATCGGATCTCATCTGTTCGAGAAGCGGATTTGATTCTATTGATGTCACATGGACGCATTACGGAACGTGGTAATCATGAAAGTTTGATGGCACAAAAAGGGGAGTATTATAACATTTACCATAAACAACTTGGCTTAACAGTAGGGGGTGACGACTAAATGGCCAGAAATACCTTCAATCAGGATGAAGAACTAGAACAGGAGTTTAATTGGTCGTATTATAAGCGACTTGCTTCTTATATTGTTCCCTACAAGAAAGAAATAGGTGTTGTATTAGGTGTGATCGTTATTGCTAATATCGCTGCAATGCTCGGTCCATATTTGATGAAAGTTACGATCGATTCAGTTATTCCTCAAGAAAATATCACGCTCCTAATGACCATTTCCGCTGTCTTTATTGTGTCGTTAGCGGTGGCCGGATGGTGTATGCATTATCGAATCATGGCAATAACGAGAATTGGCCAGGATGTCTTGAAAGACATGCGTTTTGCTATTTTCGAGCATTTACAACGCTTGCCATTTACTTATTTTGATAGTCGACCACATGGCAAGATTTTGATTAGAGTGGTCAACTATATTAATACACTGAGCGACCTTTTGAGTAATGGCTTGATTAACTTAATCTCTGATGTCATATCAGTGATTGTTACATTGGTTTTCATGTTAGTGATTGATGTGAAACTGACCTTGTATAGTTTGATATTACTACCATTATTATTGGTGATTGTGTTAGTGATCAAAACGAAACAACGAAAAGCCTTTCAACAATTAAGCAATAAACAATCAAATTTGAATGCCTATATCCATGAGAGTATTGCAGGCATAAAAATTACGCAGTCATTTGCTCGGGAACGTGAAAACTATCATATCTTCAATGAAGTCAGTAACGAGTATAAAAGTTCATGGATGCACGCTGTCAAAATCCAATTTCTCTTGTGGCCAGGGGTTCAAAATATCGCCGTATTGACAACTTGTTTGATATATTTTATCGGTATCAGACAAATAGGCGTTTCTGTTTCAACAGGAACATTGATTGCTTTTATCGGTTACATCGGGAACTTTTGGAATCCAGTCATCAATATCGGCAATTTCTATAATTCACTTATTACTGCAACGGCTTATTTGGAACGTATCTTTGAAACCATGGATGAAGTGCCAGATATTCAGGATGCCCCAGCTGCGACACTATTACCATCAATTACTGGTGATGTCAAATTTGATCATGTCGATTTTCGTTATGAAGAAGGTAAGAACGTCCTGACCGATATTAATTTTGAGATATCTCCTGGGGAATCTGTAGCATTAGTTGGGCCAACTGGTGCTGGGAAGACGACGATTATCAACTTACTAAGTCGCTTTTATGACGTCAGTGAAGGGTCAGTCAAAATCGATGGACATGATGTACGATCCGTAACACTGAAATCCTTGCGATCTCAGATGGGGGTGATGCTCCAAGATACGTTTATCTTCTCTGGAACAATCATCGATAATATTCGATATGGTAAATTAGATGCGACAAGAGAAGAAATCATTGCAGCAAGTAGGGCCGTACGAGCTCATGAGTTTATCGTATCATTAAAAGATGGTTATGATACAGTGGTAGAAGAAAGAGGAAGCACCCTTTCTGCTGGTCAACGACAATTAATCTCATTTGCGCGGGCATTGTTAGCTGATCCGAAAATACTCATACTAGATGAAGCAACATCAAGTATTGATACGAAAACGGAAGAGCTATTACAAGTTGGATTAAAACGGTTACTGAAGGGGAGGACATCGTTCATCATTGCCCATCGTTTATCAACTATCAAAAATAGTTCTGAGATTTTTTACATCAATGATGGTCGGATTGTTGAAAGAGGGTCGCATGACGAATTGATGGCGCAAAAAGGCAATTATTACCATCTTTATCAATCCCAATATGATATCATTAGAAGTGATCGAGATGATGATCGTATAGTTGAATCAGAATCACAAGCAGAATTGCAAGTAGAAACACAAGAGTAATACGGGTAGTTAGTGACCATTTAAGGTCACTAACTGTGTAATGAGTAAACGTTTAACTAACTAATTGAATGCTCTATAATATTGGCACGTTAAACAAAAGAAAGGAATGTCACAGTAATGACAGAAGCTAAGAATAATCAAGTTATCGGGGAAAAATATAGATTTACAATCTTAACAGATCGAATGATCAGAATGGAGTACAACGAGCAAGGCGATTTTTTAGATGCTCCGACTCAAGTGGTTGTCAATCGTAATTTTGGAGAGGCTGATTTTAAAGTTAACGAAACAGATAGTGACTTGGAAATCATCACGGAGGCGGTTCATCTTTACTACAAAAAAGGCAAAAAATTTACGGAGCATACATTATTTGCGGATGTCAAGTATAGTTTTTCGGTTTTTAGCAATCGTTGGTACTATGGTCATGTCGGGGAAAATCTTTTAGGAACCTTGAGGACATTAGACGGGGTAGATGGCGACGCAAAACTCGATAATGGAATATTAGGAAAATCTGGCTATGCTACGTTAGATGATTCTAATTCTTTCTTATTGAGTGACGACGATGAACCGCTCCCAAGGTCTAGTCAGGGTACAGATATTTATTTGTTTGCTTATGGTAGAAGTTATTTGGATGCATTGAAAGACTTTTTCAAATTGACTGGTGAAACGCCACTATTACCGCGATATGCGCTTGGGAACTGGTGGAGTCGCTATTGGAAATACGATGAAGAGGGTTACTTAGCCTTGATGGATAAATTTCACGCTAAAAAGGTGCCTTTATCGGTTAGTGTGATTGATATGGATTGGCATTTAACTGAAGTACCTTCACGGTTTGGGAGTGGTTGGACAGGCTATACGTGGAATAAAACACTCTTTCCTGACCCTGAAAGATTTTTGAAAGCTCTTCATGATAGAGGGTTAGCGGTGACGCTTAACGTTCACCCAGCTGATGGGATAAGAGCATTTGAAGAATGCTACCCACGTGTGGCAGAACGTTTAGGCTTAGATGTTACAGCAGAAGAACCTGCAATCTTTGATTTTACAGATACAAGTTTTAGAGAGGTCTACTTTGAAGAAGTTCATCGTCCTCTAGAAAAAGAAGGCACAGACTTTTGGTGGATAGATTGGCAGCAAGGCACAACTAGTTCAAAAGCCGGACTAGATCCCCTATGGCAGTTAAATCACTTTCATTTTGAAGATATTCGAAAGAATGATCCTTTAGGTATTAT
>OMJG01000924.1_pt1 | contig 19331 bp, 20 predicted proteins | sample 1646431 | NCBI WGS metagenome assembly OMJG01 (sample SAMN03771674, study PRJEB25209) | food metagenome | isolation source: Cotija cheese | place: Mexico:Jalisco,Michoacan | collected 2011-12-12
TTAAGACACCGCCTTTTCACGGCGGTAACACGGGTTCGAATCCCGTACGGACTATATTCTCAAATCCCGATTTATGATCGGGTTTTGTTTTATGCGGATTAGCTCAGTTGGTAGAGCGCACGACTGTTAATCGTGTTGTCGTCGGTTCGAGCCCGACATCCGCAGTCAAGTAAATCAGCCTGTGGCTGTTTTTTTTTGTTGTGTTATAATAGTAGATACTGAAGGAAGTAAAATATTATGCAAAAACGCTATACCACATGGAACGAATATTTAAGAGGGACTTTTGGAGAAAAAATTTTTAAGGTTCCCATTGATGCTGGTTTTGATTGTCCCAATCGGGATGGGACTGTTGCACATGGCGGCTGTACATTTTGTACCGTATCTGGTTCTGGTGATTTGATATTAGAGCCTGATGCACCAATTGCTGAGCAATTTCGTGTGGAAGTTGAAGCTTTTCATAAAAAATGGCCTGGTGTAAAAAAATATATCGCCTACTTTCAAAACTTTACCAATACTCACGCTCCAGTTGAGGTTTTACGTGAACGTTTCGAAGAGGCTGTGAACCAGCCCGATGTTGTGGGTATATCTATCGGAACACGACCTGATTGTCTTCCGCCAGATGTGGTTGATTATCTGGCGGAACTTAATACGCGTATGGAAGTTTGGATTGATTTAGGTCTTCAAACAACATTTGAAAAGACAAGTGATTTAATTAACAGAGCACATGATTACCAAACTTATACGGATGCCGTAGTTCGTTTACGTGAGCATAATATTAATGTTTGTGTCCATTTGATCAATGGATTACCTGGTGAAAGCCATGAAATGATGTTAGAGAATGTACGCCGCATGATTTTAGATTCGGATATTCAGGGTGTCAAGCTTCATTTACTGCATTTAATGAAAAATACGCGAATGCAACGTGATTATCATGATGGACGTCTGCAACTTTTGTCTCAGGATGAATATGTAAAGATTATCTGTGATCAGCTAGAGATGATACCTAAAGAAATTGTTATTCATCGGCTCACTGGTGATGCACCCCGTGAGGCTTTGATTGGTCCAATGTGGTCTTTAAATAAGTGGGAAGTCTTGAATGCGATTGATCGTGAGATGGAGCGACGTGGCTCTGTTCAAGGCTGTAAAAATATTAGAAAAGTGGAGTCAATTACCTATGCTTAGACCAATTGAGATGGCACATCAGATGTTATCTAAAACAATTAAGTCTGGTGATGTGGTCGTTGATGCGACCATGGGGAATGGTTGGGATACAGCTTTTCTTGCAGGTTTGACGGATAAGGTATATGCCTTTGATGTGCAAAAGGAAGCCTTAGTTTCAACCCAAGCTTTATTGCAAGAAAAAAAACTAGAAGCCAAGTTAATCTTAGATGGCCATGAGAGTATTGATAAATATGTCAAGGATTCTGTAAAAGCTGCTATTTTTAACTTAGGTTATTTGCCTCGGGCAGATAAATCGGTTATTACACAGCCCAGTACGACTTTAAGAGCTTTAGACATCCTAAAAGAAAAACTTCTACCTCATGGGCAGATTATGCTAGTTGTTTATTACGGACACGAAGGTGGTCAAAGTGAAAAAGATGCTGTTCTTGCTTGGGCAAGTGAGCTTCCCCAAGCACAATGGCATGTGATGAAATATGAGCCTCTGAACCAGATTCATACACCACCTTTTTTGATTTGTATTGAAAAGCGATAAAACACGTATTTGCGTGTTTTATTTTTTTTCGATTCTTTATTTTGTTAGAATGAAAGTGTGATAAAAATGAGTCAAAAATAAACTTTTAAAAGAATGGAAGAGTAGTTAGAACTTTTCATCAAGACTTTAAGGCTTAAAAGACCAGCTATTAATACTCATTTAAAATAGTGGGTTAAAAAGTGCATCAAATTAAAAAATAGATAAGAAGAATGCATTGATATTTATGTATAATAATGTTAAAATAAGAAGATTTTTAGTTAATATTTATTTTGGAGGCTGAAATGGAAGGAATTTTACTCGCTCTCGTCCCAATGTTCGCATGGGGATCCATTGGTTTTGTATCAAATAAAATCGGTGGAACAGCAAAACAACAAACTTTGGGGATGACTTTTGGAGCCTTTGTCTTTGCTCTGATAGTATTTCTTATCCGTCAACCTCAATTAAGTTTTCCTATTTTTCTTATTGGTTTTATTGGTGGCTTTATTTGGGCAATTGGTCAAAGTGGACAGTTTCACTCTATGAAATATCTCGGTGTATCCGTAGCTGGTCCTTTATCTGCGGGGTCCCAACTCGTTTTGGCAGCACTAATCGGTGTCTTCATTTTCCATGAGTGGACCCAAAATATTCAATATACATTAGGGTTTATTGCCATTTTAGCTTTAATCGTTGGTTTCTATTTTTCTGCAAAAAGAGATCCTGAAAATACCATTGCTGTAGAAAAACATCACTATGTTAGAGGTTTGATTTGTTTAGCTTACTCGACTTTAGCTTATGTATCTTATGTGATTTTGTTTAATAATTTATCCGCTCTGTGGTTCAATATTCATTTTGATACATTAACAATTATTTTTCCAATGTCAATCGGAATGGTTGTAGGTGCTTTTGTTCTTTCTGGTGGTGATATAAAAATGGAAGCAGTTGTTTTTAAAAATATTTCTGTTGGACTAATGTGGGGCGTGGGTAATGTTTTTATGTTACTCGCAGCTTCACTGGCAGGAAATGCTATTGCTTTTTCCTTCTCCCAATTAGGAGTAATCATTTCAACAATTGGAGGTATTCTCTTTTTAGGCGAGAAAAAAACAAAAAAGGAGTTAGCCTACATTACTATAGGTACAGTATTGTTTATTATTGGAGCAATCTTACTTGCTATTGTCAAAGCAAAAGGTATCAATAATTGATGTGCTGAAGAAATGTAAAAATATGATGATAGAGGAGTGATATGAACATTTTTCGTAAAAGAGTAGTTCAAGAAAAAAGTGAAATGAAACGTACTCTTAATTCGATGGACTTAACTTTATTAGGTCTAGGATCAATGGTGGGAGCAGGTATTTTTACTTTTACTGGTGTTGGTGTAGCCCTGATTGCTGGGCCTTCGCTTATTATATCCATTATTATTGCAGGGATTGCTGTAGGGTTGTCAGCTCTAATCTTTGCTGAGTTTGCTTCACGTGTACCAAGCCGAGGTGGGCCTTATGGCTACATTTATGCTGTTTTTGGAGAATTTCCTGCTTGGATCGTAGGCTGGCTTTTGGCAATTGAATTTTTTACAACAATTGCAATCGTTGCAAAGTCATGGAGTGGTTATTTCAAAGGCTTGCTGCATTTGCAACTTCCTTCCAGATTTGAAGGCTCATTTGGCCATACTTCAGGTTTTTCTATTGATTTAATTCCAATATTGGTAGTGGCTGCCATAACGGTGATGATTTTCTTAAACACCCGAACAGTGTCACATTTGAATAATACTCTCGTTGTTTTAAAATTTTCAGCATTAATTGTTTTTGCTATTGTTGGTCTTTTTTATCTGGAACCTGCAAATTGGTCTAATTTTGCACCTTTTGGACTGGGTTCCTTAATCGGTGGTCAATCGGGTATCTTACCAGGTGCTTCGATGCTCTTTATTGCCTTTATTGGTTACGAAACAGTGTCGACAGCGGTAGATGAGGCTGAAAATCCCCGTCGAAATATTCCTTATGGCGTAATTAGTTCACTTTTTGTTGCTGTAGTCTTTTATATTATTGTGACATTGGTGCTTACAGGAACAGTGCCTTATTATAAGCTAAATGTTACAAACTCTATTGCATTTGCTCTTGCTTATCTTGGAGTTGAGTGGGCAGCGACTTATATTTCTATTATAGCGGTGATTACTTTGCTCAGTGTTGCTCTCACCATGTCCTATGCCTTATCACGCTTACTTTACTCTATGAGTCGTGATGGGCTTTTACCTCCAAAGCTCAGTAAAATTTCAGCTAAGCACCAAACACCAATTAATGCTACACTCGTTATTGGAGGTACTTCAATGTTGATAGCTGGCTTTGTTCCTATGTCTTATCTCAGTCAGTTTTTGAGTTTATCTACATTGTTATATCTGATTGTATTAGCTCTTGGTTTGTTAAAGCTTCGTAAGGAACAAGGGTTGCCACAACCTCATGAGTTTAAAACTCCACTAGTACCTTTGATTCCTATCTTATCAATTATTGTCAATGGCTTTTTAATCGTCCACTATCATACCCAAATATGGCTTTTTCTTCTAATTTTACTTATGTTTGCAGCTGGTTTCTACTTTGTTTACAGTTATCGTCATTCTAAACTAGAAAATTCTATAAAATAAAAAACTTTCTTGTACAAGAAAGTTTTTTATTAGAGTTTTTCGTTTACAAAACGGACGAATTTATTCCACATCACGACAAAGACATTTGCACGTTCCACATCTGTCTTAGCTGTAAGAGGAAAATGATAACCTGAAAAACCTGGGAGATAGCCGAGCTTATCTTTTTGTGTAGCTGTAGCCTGAACTAACTCTTCTCCTTTTTTGATGGGAGCCTCGATATTTGTTTTAGGATCGCGATCAAAGGTAATTTCAATTGCATTTATGTCGGCTGTACCATTTTTTAAGGGGACTACAGCGGAGAAGTTATCTTTAGCTATAAGATCAATACTGTTTTTCTTTCCGTCTCGTACAGGAAGTCTAGCGAAATCGCTGAGTTGCTCATCCTTACTAATAATATCTGCATTTGTCCAAGAAGCATAAACTTGGTTCATAAGATCATTAGTGAGTGTAAAAGGTGTTGAATTATCTACAGAAGGGTCTTTAGCTTCTAAAATAACCGTAATAATACGGAACCCATTTTGAACTGTTGTAGCAGCAAAGCAGTCGACATAAAATGAAGTTGAACCAGTTTTAAGGCCATCTACACCGGCACGTGTTGTTGTAAACCCAGGCAACATTTGATTAGTATTTGCTAAAGTAGTTTCAGATTGCCCTCCCTTATCAAATGGAAGTTCTGTTTTTTCGGTGATTTTCAATATTTCGGGATAATCTTTGAGGAGATGTGTACACATGATGGCAACATCTTGAGCACTCATTGTATTGGCATCATTTTCAGTAGATCCTGGATAAATATTTTCACCGAGCTCGCTGTTTGGGAGGCCAGAAGAAGTATAAAGCTTAGCATCTGTAATGCCCCATTCTTTCAATTGAGCCATCATCATATCAACAAATTTCGGTTCCGAACCAGCAATTTTTTCTGCCAAGGCTATAGCAGCGGAGTTAGCTGAGGGTAAAAGCAAGGCATTAAGTAAATCTTTAACCGTGACTTCAGTTCCCTCAGCAAGTGGGATATTACTTGCGTTGCTGTTCATTGTTAAATTATAAGCATAGTCAGAAATAGGTACTTTTGTATCCCAAGCAATTTTTTTCTCATCGACACTCTTATAAACCAAGTAGGCCGTTAAAAGTTTAGTGATTGAGGCGATGCGCGTGCTTGAATCTGTTGCATTTTGGCTATAAAGGATTTTACCACTGCTTTCATCTACAGCGATAGAGGATTTTGCTGCCACAGAAAAATCCTCAGCTTGAGCATTTATAGTAGCCAAAGGAGAGAATAAAAGCAGTAAGGAGAGGAAAGTGATTACGATTTTTTTCATGTTTCTATTTTATCATACCAGCGAAATAAGGTCTAATGTATTTCAAGAATAATATCTGTTAAACTCACACTAATAGATGCTTTAACTGCAAATCAATGGTTTCACGTAAAACATTTCTTCTCTTTTAGGAAAATCTATGCAAATATTTATTATTTTACAGAAGTAAATGAAGTTTACAGTATCGGTAAACTTCATTTACAATAGCTCTTTTTACCCTCTTAGATAGGCATGCAAGAAATATTTGCTAGACATTCGATTCTTTTTAATATATCATGATGGGGCATGAAAGGAGTAAAGATGAATTTAGCCACTATTTTAGTAGAGGAACGGAAGAAAAAAGAAGAAACGCAACAAAAAGTTGCTGATACGCTCTATATCTCAAGACAATCCCTTTCCAACTGGGAGAACGGGAAAAACTTTCCAGATGTTCCGATGCTGATAGAACTAAGTAATTATTATGATTTTTCACTTGATATTATTAAAGGAGACCCGCAGTTTATGAAGAAAGTCAAGAAAGATTATGAGTTGATCAATACGAAGAAAGCGAACCAGAAGTACTCAATAATATTGATTATAGTGACCAGCCTTATCCTCCTCTTATCATTATTACTCATTCCTTTATCTCAGAACAACGTAACTTTACTAAATGGTATTACAATAGTTATCTTCCTACTCTGCATTCTCCTTTTATATGTGACTGTAAGCTTTAATAAACTTGCTTATCAGCATTATAAAGGGATAATGGTCTCCCCTTTGGGTGCCAAAAGTATTCGGTTATGGCCTCAGTATTAATCCCTATAATAAGATAGGGCGCATACTGACTATTGTTCTCGTAATTTTTTTAGATTTTTTATTTGTTGCCCTAATTATCGCTAGTTTATTTTTCGGTTATCCTGCTACATCATTTATTCATTAACCCAGATATGAGGCAATTAAGCGCGCGTGTCAGTATAGAAAATGCAAAAAAATTTGTAAAGAAATACTTTTCTCTAATAATATGCAAAATAAAGTTGACAGAGTGTTGAAATTTTGATATGATATTAAACGGTACTTTTTATATTTGGTCCTAATAAGGAGAACTTGTATAAGTTGCCAAACTTCTTGTCAGAACTTGGATTAAGCGACCATATACTGACATTCCAATTTTATAAAAAAACAGAAAGGATTGTTTATTCGTTTTATTTCGCTTTGCGGTTCTCCGTAAATAAAAGGGATAAGCAGACAGAAAAATGCCTACTATTAACCAATTGGTGCGTAAAGGTCGTCACTCTAAAGTGGAAAAATCTAACTCACCTGCATTGAACATCGGCTATAACAGTCGTAAAAAACTCCAAACTAAAGTAGCAAGCCCACAAAAACGTGGTGTTGCAACTCGTGTTGGAACAATGACTCCGAAAAAACCTAACTCAGCGCTCCGTAAATTCGCTCGTGTACGTTTGTCTAACCTTATCGAGGTTACAGCATACATCCCAGGTATCGGTCACAACTTGCAAGAACACAGCGTTGTACTTCTTCGTGGTGGTCGTGTAAAAGACTTGCCAGGGGTACGTTACCACATCGTTCGTGGTGCACTCGATACAGCTGGTGTAACAGATCGTAAACAAAGCCGTTCTAAATACGGTACAAAAAAACCAAAAGCGTAATTGAAAGGAGATAAGAAGAATGCGTAAAAATCGTGCCCCAAAACGTGAAGTTTTGGCAGATCCAATGTACAACTCAGTAGTAGTAACACGTCTTATCAACCGCGTTATGCTTGATGGTAAACGTGGCGTTTCTACAAATATCGTTTACGGAGCTTTCAAACAAATTGAAGAAGCTACTGGAAACAACCCACTTGAAGTTTTCGAAACAGCTATGGAAAATATCATGCCTGTTCTTGAAGTTCGCGCTCGTCGTGTTGGTGGTTCTAACTATCAAGTCCCAGTTGAAGTTCGTCCAGAACGTCGTACAACTCTCGGACTCCGTTGGTTGGTAACAATCGCTCGTAACCGTGGTGAACACACTATGCAAGACCGTCTTGCAAAAGAAATTCTTGATGCTGCAAACAACACAGGTGCTGCAGTTAAGAAACGTGAAGACACACACAAAATGGCAGAAGCAAACCGTGCGTTCGCTCACTTCCGTTGGTAAGAAGATGGCCTTGGTCGTTTTTCTAGAAAAAGCTTGACTTTATGGTCAAGTTTTTTTATTTTCAAAGATAAGAAAATAAAAAAATATACACATTTACATAACAAAAATATGAGAAAAAAGCTACAAAAAACACTTAAACACCTTGCAGATTTGATGAATTTGTAGTAAAATAAGGCGAAAACACTTTCAAACTTAAGGAGTATATTACACAATATGAAAAAATTGTCTAAAACCGCCTATGGCGGTGTCGCAGGGAAAGATTACCTCCCTTATGAAGATGGACGCAAAAAGAGTGCTGGCAACCCAGTTGTAATTGTTATTGGTATTATTTTGGCCATTCTTTTTGCAGCATCTACTGCCTATTCAGGAATGCGTGCTGGTTTAACAGTAGCTGCAGGTATCCCAGGGGCTATTCTTGGTTCAGGACTCTTGTCAATTTTTATCCGTAAAAATAACTTCCTGATGAAGAATATCCTCCAGTCAATGGCAACTGGTGGTGAGTCAATTGCCTCAGGTCTTATCTTTGTCTTACCAGCAGTTATCCTTATCGGACAACAAGTCTCTTTCTTTGAAGGTGTAATTGTTGGTGTTTCTGCGGTTCTTGTATCTCTTGGTATTTTGTCATTTGTTCAAGACTATCTCTTAGTTGAAGAACATGGCACACTTGTTTATCCAGAAGCGATGGCAATTTCGGAAACGCTTGTTGCTTCTTCAACAGGTGGTAACTCACTTAAATACATGGGTATCGGTTTTGGTGTTGGTGGTCTTATTACTGCATTCACTTCAGCAGTTTTTGGTGTTGTGAACAACGTTGTAAGCTATACAAACGAAACTTTCTACAAATGGAAACTTGAAATTGAAGTAAATCCAATGCTTGCTGCTATCGGCTTTATTGTTGGGCTTGAGGTTGCGGTAATGATGTTTGCAGGTTCAATCCTTGCTAACTTTGGTATCGCTCCATTGATTGGTTACTTCTCAGAAATGGCTGGAAACGGTCATCATGTTTGGAATGACCCATCTACTCCAATCCAAGCTATGAATTTTGCCGCAATCTCTGGATCATATGTTAAATACATTGGTGCGGGGATGATGATTTCAGGTGGTATGATTGGGGCAATCCGTCTTATCCCAACAATCATCAACTCTGTTAAAGCAACACTCGATGGACGTAAAAATGCCGAAGCTGGAGAACGTGATTCACTTGGTATCTTTGCTATCCTTATTGGTATTGTTGCAACATTTGTTGTTGGCTTCATTATCTCTGGTGGGAATATCGCCATGACTTTCCTTGCTGGTATTCTTTCAATCGTTCTTTCAATGTTATTCATCATCGTTGCAGGACGCTTGACAGGTACAATCGGTACATCTAACTTGCCAGTATCTGGTATGACAATTGCCTCACTTGTTATCCTGACTCTTGTTTTCTTGACAATGGGTTGGACATCAAGTGCAGACCTTAAATCACTCTTACTCTTCGGTACCTTCATCGTTGTAGCGATTTCAGTAGCTGGTGGTTATACACAAGCTCAAAAAGTTACTTTCATCACTGGTGGTAACAAATATGAAGTACGTCGTTTCTTCCTTGTTGCTGCTGTTCTTGGTGTTGTAGTAGTAACAGGTGTTATCGTATTACTTCGTGATCAATTAGCTTTAACGGGTGATGCAGCTCAGTTCGCCTTACCACAAGCAAACTTGATGGCAACTTTGACTGATGGTATCATCGGTGGAGAACTTCCATGGCATATGATTATTGCTGGTATCGTGTTTGGTATTATCCTTTACATGATTAAAGTTCCAGTTATGACATTTGCGATTGGTTTCTACCTTCCAATTTCAACAACGTCAATTATTCTTATTGGTGCTTTAGTTCGTATTTTGGTGGAAGTTCTTGGTAAAAAAGATACAGAAGCTGTTCAAGAAGAACGTATGTCATCAGGTGTCTCTTTATCGTCAGGTTTAGTTGCCGGTGCATCAATTATTGGTTTGTTGGGTATTATCCTTCAAGTTTCAGGAGTCGTAACTCCAGGAACACCTACGGGATTTGTAGGTTCTAACGCCATGGCTTGGGTACTCATGGTCATCTTAATCATTGCGATTGTAGCACCATTGATGTCAATCAAGAAAGCTCCGGCTGCCGAGAAGTCAGATGAGTAATAAAAAGAAAAAAGATGATATTTCAGATGAAAATCTGAATATGATTTTCCGGAAAAAAGATAAAGTGTTATTTGAATGGCACGAAGGTCGGATTCGGATTTATAAAGATCAAAAACATTGGACACAAAATCTTATGCGTAAGATGGGGGCGAAAATACCTCAACGTACGTACATGTCTTTGGATGAATATGGTACACTTGTTTTTAGCATGATCGATGGTAAAACAACTGTAAAGGAAATAGGAGAAGCACTAAGTGCACAGCACGAGGAAGCCTCTCAACAACTCTATGAGCGTCTTTTCCTGTACCTTAATCATTTAGAATCTGTCGAAAGATGGATTGAGATTGTTGAAAAAGGGGAATAGTCTCCTTTTTCTTTTTTTGATAAAAATTTTTCATGAAGAAGAAGTAAGTCTTTTTGAAAAAAGCTTAAATTTTATTTAAAAATAGTTGAAAGATAAAAATAGAACTATAAAAACCTTTATTATTATGATATAATGGGGTGTAAAACTAAAAATTAATTAGGAGAAAACTATGGCTCGCGAATTTTCACTTGAAAATACTCGTAATATCGGTATCATGGCTCACGTCGATGCCGGTAAAACAACTACCACTGAACGTGTCCTTTACTATACTGGTAAAATTCACAAAATCGGTGAAACTCACGAAGGTGCATCACAAATGGACTGGATGGAGCAAGAACAAGAACGTGGTATCACTATCACTTCTGCTGCGACAACTGCCCAATGGAAAGGCAACCGTGTAAACATTATTGATACACCAGGTCACGTGGACTTCACAATCGAAGTACAACGTTCACTCCGTGTTCTTGACGGTGCAGTAACTGTACTTGATGCTCAATCAGGTGTTGAACCACAAACTGAAACAGTTTGGCGTCAAGCAACTGACTATGGAGTTCCACGTATCGTTTTTGCTAATAAAATGGATAAAATCGGTGCTGACTTCTTCTATTCACTTTCTACATTGCACGATCGTTTGGGCGCTAACGCTCATCCAATTCAAATCCCAATCGGATCTGAAGAAGACTTCGTGGGTATCATTGACTTGGTAACTATGCGCGCAGAAATCTATACTAACGACCTTGGTACAGATATCCGTGACGAAGAAATCCCAGCAGAATACATGGAACAAGCTGAAGAATGGCGTACAAAACTCATCGAGGCTATCGCTGAAACAGACGAAGACTTGATGGAAAAATACTTTGCAGGTGAAGAAATCACTGAAGCAGAGTTGAAAGCTGCTATTCGTAAAGCAACAATCAACGTTGAATTCTACCCAATGCTTGCAGGTTCTGCCTTCAAGAACAAAGGTGTTCAAATGATGCTTGATGCGGTTATTGATTACCTCCCAAGCCCATTGGACATCCCTGCAATCAAAGGTGTTAACCCAGATACAGACGAAGAAGACGAACGCCCAGCATCTGATGATGCTCCATTTGCGGCTCTTGCCTTCAAGATCATGACTGACCCATTCGTTGGACGTCTTTCATTCTTCCGTGTTTACTCAGGTACATTGGATGCTGGTTCATACGTCTTGAATACTTCTAAAGGTAAACGTGAACGTATCGGACGTATCCTCCAAATGCACGCGAATACTCGTCAAGAAATCCAAACAGTTTATGCTGGTGATATCGCCGCTGCTGTTGGTTTGAAAAACACTACAACTGGTGACTCATTGACTGACGAAAAAGCACGTATCATCCTTGAGTCTATTGAAGTTCCAGAACCAGTTATCCAACTTTCTGTTGAACCTAAATCAAAAGCTGACCAAGATAAAATGGGTGTTGCCCTTACTAAATTGGCTGAAGAAGATCCAACATTCCGCGTTGAAACAAACGTTGAAACTGGTGAAACAGTTATCTCTGGTATGGGTGAGCTTCACCTTGATGTCCTTGTTGACCGTATGAAACGTGAATTCAAAGTTGAAGCTAACGTTGGTGCGCCTCAAGTATCATACCGTGAAACATTCCGTGCACCTACTCAAGCACGTGGATTCTTCAAACGTCAATCAGGTGGTAAAGGTCAATACGGTGACGTATGGATCGAATTCACACCGAACGAAGAAGGTGCTGGTTTCGAGTTTGAAAATGCTATCGTCGGTGGTGTGGTTCCACGTGAATTCGTACCAGCCGTTGAAAAAGGTTTGGTAGAAACTATGGCTAACGGTGTCCTTGCTGGTTACCCAATGGTTGATATTAAAGCTAAACTTTATGATGGTTCATATCACGATGTCGATTCATCAGAAACTGCCTTCAAGGTTGCGGCTTCACTCGCTATGAAAGAAGCTGCTAAGACTGCACAACCTGCAATCCTTGAACCAATGATGAAAGTTGTCATCACAGTTCCTGAAGAAAACCTCGGAGATGTTATGGGTCACGTTACAGCTCGTCGTGGACGTGTAAACAGCATGGAAGCACATGGTAAATCACAAATCGTTAATGCATTTGTACCACTTGCTGAAATGTTTGGTTATGCAACTACTCTTCGTTCATCTTCACAAGGTCGTGGTACATTCATGATGACATTTGACCACTACGAAGATGTACCTAAATCAGTACAAGAAGAAATTATCAAGAAAAATGGTCGCGGTGGCGATGCTGAATAATCTTTGATTATTTCAACTAATAAAAAAGCAATATCTTTAAGGTGTTGTTTTTTTTTATTTTTAATTATTCGAGAATATATCCCAGATGCTGTAATTTTTATGATTAAATTTGAATGCTTTGCTTGATTGTTCGGTTTTTCTACGTTATAATTAAACCAACAAAAAGAAAAGGGTGATTAATATGAAAAGAAACGAACGTTTAGTGGACTTTACTAATTTTTTATTGAACAGACCCAATAGAATGTTGAATCTGAACGAAATTAGTAAACGCTATGAAGTAGCCAAATCATCGATTTCTGAAGATCTTGTTTTTATTAAGCGTGTCTTTGAAGATCAAAATATTGGAATTGTCGAAACTTTTCCTGGAAGTTTAGGAGGCGTACGTTTCACACCCTATATATCTGATGAAGTTTCTCGGGATCGTGCGTTGGAACTTGCGGACCTTTTGCGTGAAGAAAACCGTATTTTACCTGGAGGTTATATATATCTTTCTGATATTTTAGGTCACCCTGCTAATCTAAAAAAAATTGGTCAAATTATTGCTCATGAGTATTGTGATAAACAAATTGATGTCGTGATGACAATTGCGACAAAAGGAATTCCGATTGCACAGTCTGTAGCAGAAATTTTAGATGTTCCTTTTGTTATTGTTCGACGTGATCCTAAAGTTACAGAAGGGGCAACTTTGAACGTGAATTATATGTCAGGTTCAAGCAGCCGTGTTGAAAATATGACACTTTCTAAGCGGAGTTTATCGATTGGCCAAAGTGTATTGATTGTAGACGACTTTATGAAGGGAGCTGGAACGATTAATGGCATGAAGAGTCTTGTTCACGAATTTGATTGTTTCTTATCTGGTGTGGCTGTCTTTCTGGAAGGACCTTTCAAGGGAGAACGTTTGGTAGATGATTATAAATCAATCCTCAAGGTGGACCAGATAGATGTTGCCCAGCGGACGATTGAAGTAGAGCTAGGTAATATATTTGAAGAGAAATAAAGCAAACAAGCAAGGTGTCATTGATCTAAGCTTTGATATCGTACTGTTACTAAAGTCACTATTTGCTTTAGGATAAGTTCTTGGTGGTATTTTTCTTTTCTTTATTACACCTGAGCGCATGTCTGGTATTGTGGGCTGGTTTACTCGAGGAGAATTAAAAGAAAATCCAAGTGACTTTATAGCTCATCTCTTATTAAATTTGGGGCAGCATTTTACTGTTAGTACACAATACCTTGCTGCTGTTTATCTTCTAGTACATGGTTTAATCAAGCTTGTGACTTTGGTGCTTTTATGGAAAAAGATTCTTTGGGCGTATCCATTATCGATTTGGGTTTTTTTAGGCTTTATTGTTTACCAACTGGCGGAGTATTTGCAACATCATTCTAATTTTATGCTTTTTGTCTCAGTTTTTGATGTTTTGCTGATTCTCCTTACCTGCCTAGAATATAAAAATATGAAAAAAACTTTGTCTAGATAGACAAAGTTTTTTTATTAGTTAAGGGTAGAAATTTTATTAATTGGCCACACACGGAACATGGTTCGACCAACAATATCAGAACGTTTAAAGGTTCCTACTGCCCGACTGTCTCTCGACACAATACGGTTATCCCCTAAGAGAAGATACTCTCCCTCAGGTACTTTAATCGTAAAGGTTGGATTGCCTGTTGCATCCGTGGTAAAGGCTTGAGCTTGTTGCGCAAGTTGAACAAAGTAAGCGCGGTTGGCTTCAGAGAGTTCAGAAGTCAAAGCGTAATTTTGATAAGTCTTTTCGAGTTCATTATTAGAAAGCTGTTTTTTAAAGTCTGCCAAGTAGGGCTCATCAGTTTTCTTTCCATTGATGTAAAGTTGATCTTTATCAAATTTAATCTCATCACCAGGCATACCAACCACACGCTTTACAACGTCTTTTGTTTCGGTTTGCCCATTTACTGTTTCTGTTTCTTTAGCAACTACGATATCAAAGCGGTTAATGCTTGCAGTTTTAATAAGAACCAGGCGTTGTTTATCAGCTAAGTTTGGATCCATTGAATGACCATCAACAACGACAAGTGACCAGATAAAGATACGTGAGAGGATTGCGATAGTGATAATTGCGAGAAAGATGCCCCATTCTTTAACGAATCGTGTGAAGGCATTGGGTTGTTTGTTTTGTGTGGTATTTTCCATATTTAACTTTCTATATTTGAGCTATGTCTATTGCTTTCTTAGTGTTAGCAAAATGTAATTTTGCATATCTTTTCAAGGACTCAGGACCGTTTTGACGTATTAGCTTTGCAGCTACTTGGTCAGAAGCTGCTCCGGCGCCGCTTGGTAACTTATACCCTGCTTCTAGAGAAAGAGCTTTGAGATTTTCTAGAAAGAGGTAGCGGGCAATAATAGAGCTGCAAGCAACGGCTAAGAATTGGTCTTCAGCCTTAGGTAAAAGGGTAACTTTACCGTTCACTTTATTTTGCTCGGCTAATAAATATTTTTGGTAATTTTTTTCAGTCGTAAAGGCATCAACAATTATATATTCAATACTTTCTGAAACACGTTTTTCGAGGAGATAAATAGCTTGGTTATGCAAGGCTACTTTGATACTTACAGCATTGTAACCTGAATCAATGACTTGGTTATATTTTGTGGGTTCAACAATCAAAGGCACATGTGTGATATTCTCTATTAATTGAGGAGCAATTTGATAGATTTTTTCATCGGTAACTTTTTTAGAATCGGCGACACCGAGCTTCTTTAATAAAAGTACATCTTCAGTATTGACAAAACTTGCCACAACGACTAAGGGACCAAAATAAGAACCATTGCCGACTTCATCGGTACCGATTATGTTCTCTTGTTGCTGTGGACGTGATGAAGCAGTATGCCCAAATTGTTGAGCGATACGTCCAGCATCCTCTCCTTGAAAGACAACTTTTCCTGACGTATATACAGAAATAGTAGCTTTAGGTAGCTTTGCATAAAAAACAATATATTGGTTTTTTGATGCCTTCTTATATTTGTCGAACTTAAGAATAAGTCTATCTAACATTTTGGAGTCTAAAGTAAGAACTACATTCATGGTAATAGTTTAACATAAAAGCAAAAAAATTAAAAATGAATCTTGACAAGACTTGACATATGTGGTATTATGATAAACGGTATTGTTTACCCCATTTTTGTGGCCCCGGAAACCCAAAAATATTTGCAGGACTCTTACACCTGCCGTAAACAAATTCTAAGTAAAGGAAACTTAACCCAAATGATGAAAACAACATTCATGGCTAACGCTTCAAACGTTGACCGTAAATGGTACGTGGTTGACGCAACTGATGTACCTCTTGGTCGTTTGTCAGCTGTAGTTGCTAGCGTGCTTCGCGGTAAAAACAAACCAACTTTCACCCCTCACACAGATACAGGTGATTTCGTTATCGTTATCAATGCTGATAAAGTAAAACTTACTGGTAAAAAAGCAACTGATAAAGTTTACTACCGTCACAGCCTTCACCCAGGTGGATTGAAATCAATCACTGCTGGTGAACTCCGTGAGAAAAACGCTGTACGCTTGATTGAAAAATCAGTTAAAGGTATGCTTCCACACAACACTCTTGGACGTGCTCAAGGCATGAAACTTAAAGTGTTTGTTGGTGGTGAACACACACACGCAGCACAAAAACCTGAAGTTCTTGATATTTCAGGTCTTATCTAAGGAGGGAACGCACTAAATGGCACAAGTACAATATGCTGGCACAGGACGCCGTAAAAATTCAGTTGCTCGTGTACGTCTCGTACCCGGCACAGGTAAAATCGTAATTAACAAACGTGATGTAGAAGACTACATCCCACAAGCAGCACTTCGCCTTGTTATCAACCAACCATTTGCAGCTACACAAACTGAAGGTAGCTACGACACACTCGTAAACGTAAACGGTGGTGGTGTATCAGGTCAATCAGGAGCTATCCGTCACGGTATCGCTCGTGCATTGCTTGAAGTGGATCCAGACTTCCGTGGTGCTTTGAAACGCGCTGGCTTGCTTACACGTGATGCTCGTATGGTTGAACGTAAAAAAGCTGGTCTTAAGAAAGCCCGTAAAGCTTCACAATTCTCAAAACGTTAATCTGTTTCAAATATATCAACGTTTCGAACAATTATTTGGTGGAGATTGGTGTAACATTCAATCTGCCTCATATAAATATCAAAAAGACACCAGAATTTTACTGGTGTCTTTTTGGTATTTATTGTAGCAGCTCCATTTAAGCAATATTTATCATAAAGACCGTCTTAAATACGAATACTAAGAGCGGAGTAAGATTTCGAAAAGTAAAAGTACCCCTAGGAAGGGGCTCTATTTTTAAGATTAGTATTCAATTGATTTAATCTTTTCGTTTGACTCTAAAAGAGTTACCAGTGATGCAAGTTCATAAGTTTTGGGTAAGCTCAGATATAGATCAGTTTTCAAACAATTATTTGATTTTTTTTCAACTTTTATACTCAGGATTTTGATATGTTCATTTTTCATTTGTTTTTGCAACAGGCGAAGACCTTCAGTATCTTCTAATTGAACAATAAGATGATTGCTTGTTGCTGTTTTTATCCACCGATAATTTTGATGTAAAATAATTTGAAAAAGTAAAATGAGTAAAGTAGCTACAATACCTATAAAATATAATCCAGAACCAATAGCCATACCAATACCAGAAGTTGCTCAAATGCCAGCAGCGGTGGTTAAGCCTCGAACGGATTGATTGTGAACAAAGATCAGTCCTGCTCCTAAAAAACCAATTCCGCTTACAATTTGAGCAGCAATTCTGGAAGGATCAAGATTGATCCCATGAGTGCTAATGATGTCCATAAAGCCGTATTTTGAGACGATAATCATCAAGGCAGCACTCAAAGCAACAATTAAATGAGTACGTGTGCCAGCATTTTTATAACGGCTATTTCTTTCATAACCAATAGCATAGCCACAAATTCCTGCTAATATTAAACGAATCAACCAATCAATTTGTGTTAAGAAAGTAATTTGCATAAAAATTCCTCCTTGTCATTTAAAACCTACCTTACATTATATCGCTATTTTAATAAGAAAAACAGTAATTTTTATAAAAAATGAATAACTTATATTGGACTAAATATATATAGTATATTCTCTGTAGAGGTGGAAAGTTCAAGCGTTTTTTTACACAATAGTAAATTAATGTCTAGCACACGTTCAATATTCAATCAATTTTGGTATAATTGGATGAACAATATTATTTTATAGAGGATTATTTTAGGGAGAAATATTTTATGTCACTTGCGACAATTTATAGTTTTATTGGAACACTGATAACGATTAACACGGTGCTTGCCCTTGTGACGATTTTTCGTAAACCGAGGTCTATTGCCAGTATTTTGGCTTGGTTTATGTTCTTAGTTTTTTTACCAGGTATTGGATTTCTTGGCTATCTTTTCCTAGGACGAGGACTTGATCGAACAACAACACGTCGTTTTGAAGAAGAAAACAAATACAACCTGTCCATTCTTGGCCAAAGAGTTCATGAAAACAATGAAAAATTTGGGCCCAAAGATATGACCCCCCACGAAAAATTACTTAAAAGGTATTTTAATAATATGGAGCGAACACCGCTTTGTCGTGGGAATAATGTACAATTTTATCTAAATGGCGAAGATAAATTTTCAGCTTTGTTTGAAGATATAAAAAATGCCAAAGACAATATTCATGTAGAATACTATGCATTTTTTAATGACAAAATTGGAACTGCTTTTCGTGATCATTTGATTACGAAAGCTAAAGAAGGTATTGAAGTAAGGGTGGTTTACGACCCGTGGGGAGGAAAAACGAAAAAAGATTTCTTTAAACCATTAGAGGAAGCCGGCGGGAAAGTTACAGCCTTTATCACTTCGCGTAATGCACTAATGAAAACGCGGCTTAACTATCATTTACACCGTAAAATCGTAGTGATAGATGGTCAAATTGGCTGGACTGGTGGTTTTAATGTTGGTGATCAATATATTTACAATAGTAAAAAGTTTGGTTTCTGGCGTGATACACATGGCAGAATTGTTGGTACAGCAGCTTTCGGTCTTCAAGAAACGTTTATTCGAGATTGGAATGTTTCCGTTAAAGACCCTCGAGAGAAACTTGAACGAAAAGATACATATTTTGTGGTACCAGAAGAAGAGGGCAACATTGATATCCAGATTGTGGCTAACGGTCCAGAAAATGATAATAAAACCTTAAGAACAGGTTTTATTAAAATGATTATGGATGCAGAAGACTATATTTGGCTTCAATCGCCTTATTTGATACCTGACGACTCTATGATAACGGCACTTATTGCAGCGGCGAATTCTGGTGTTGATGTAAGGATAATGATTCCCGATATGCCTGATCATCCGTTTATTTTTCGAGCAACGCAGTATTACGCAAATTATCTGCATAAACAAGGCGTAAAAATATACAATTATACAAATGGCTTTATACATTCTAAAACTCTTGTAATGGATGGAAAATTAGGTGTTTTTGGTACAACTAATCAAGATATACGCAGTTATGAATTAAATTTTGAGATAAGTGCTTTTTGCTATGATGAAGGAGTAGCAGAGAAGATGAGAAAGACTTTTGAGGCAGATTTGAGAGATTCAAGTCTACTTACAGATGAAGAAATTGCTCAACAATCCCTCTGGCTTAAAATCAAACAAAACTTTTCACGATTACTGAGTCCAATATTATAGAATAGAAACCAGACCCCAAAGTGTCTGGTTTTTTTATAGTCTTTAAACGTGACAACGGCGGGGTTTTCCGAACGA
>OMJG01000925.1_pt1 | contig 19320 bp, 19 predicted proteins | sample 1646431 | NCBI WGS metagenome assembly OMJG01 (sample SAMN03771674, study PRJEB25209) | food metagenome | isolation source: Cotija cheese | place: Mexico:Jalisco,Michoacan | collected 2011-12-12
TCATCTATTGTACGTTTATTTGCATAATGAATCAAGCATAGTTGTCATTAAAATTATTCTGGATTGCTTTATGGAGATCAGCTGGCGAAATACCTAACTCCACTAAACCTAATTTCAAGAATGACCGCCAAGCATGAGAAAAGTCTGCTTGGCGTTTTTGATGATAACTGTTTAACAACATCGTCTTAATGCCCATGAATTGATGAGCTAAATGCCGTTGTGGAAAACGTCCAAATTGTGCAATATCTTCATCAGTCATAACCATTAAATGTGTCCACTGTTGTCGCAAACTAATGGTCAAAAACTGAACAAATGCTTGACTATACAAAGCTAACACTTCTTGTTCATCTTGTTGTGGTTGCTTACCAGGAACATTCAATAGTACCGATTGCGTTTTGAACGTCAACTCACTTAAACTGACATCTAAGTTAAGATAGTCATTTAATAAAATTTGTTTCGGACCAATCGGTATTTCCCATTGTACACTGACTTCATGCATCATGTCCCTAGTTTGTCGCAAATATTTTGCAATATCCAACTCCGTCATATGACTACGACTCCTCTGCAGATGCTACTGAGTGTGGTGATAAAACTTCTGGCTGAACAGCCGATTCTTTAGCTTCAGCCTCACGTGCTTCAACTTCTTGTAAGTTCTGGTCAAAAACCAATGGTTCACTTTCAACTTCAATGAATTGTCGCTCAACAAGATACCAAGCACCAATAAAATCATAATCCAACAATACATCTAACCACGATACACTATCATTGCCATCAATGACTTGGAAATGCCACCGTTGCGCATCAGTTGTCGTTGCATCATTAACATAAAAGACACGTACTTCAACATTATTTTCCAAAACTAATCCGGCACCATTAGGGATTGCTTGTAAGAAATAATCTGAATCGGCGGATAAGACGAATAACCGATCCAATATACCTGCGGGCATTTCCTTTTGGCGTAGCGGATATAGGAAGTCATCTGTTGTTTCCAAAATATTGTAGTCAACTTGATAACCAAACGTGGCTTCCATATAACGACCAAAATTAGTTAACAACGTAACTAATGGTCGAATACGGGCAACGGTAGTCTTCTTTCGAAAATTCTCAACTAACAAATCTGTAATTGATTCAGCATTAAAAAAGATTTGCTTACGAGTTAGTGACCAATAGAATAAGCGCTTATTAGTTCCTAACTCTTTAAAGTAGGCACCACCATTTTGATCATGGTTTACCTCAAATTGGAAAGTTGCTGGTATATCTAACTCTGGAAATACCAATGTTAATTCTTCACGTTCCGCTGGCGTCAAAATATCATAGTCAGTAACGGCAGCAAAACTCAAGAAACGATCAAGAGCTAGCATATACCAATCTGCCTGTGAGTATTGGCGTGGCACAACGACCCATTCTGTATCTAAGGTTGCTGTGGTTAGTTGTTGCGCTAACAAATGAACTTTTTTTGGATCCGTCGCATTCGCTAGTTCATTAACTTGCGCCAGCAATTGTTGAATGCGTCCGATATCATCTGCCAAAATCTTGACATAGGAATCAACACGCTTTTGTAGGTGCTCAGTCATCTTAAACACCTCCTTCTTCAGCTGCTGCAGCTAAACTACCAACATAATTTTCGTATAAACTACCAACTGCTTGTTGGAATTCATCAAATGTACCAAATGTATCAGTAATTGCCCGTTGTTCATAAATTAAAATCGTATCTTCTTTAGAATAATTCAAAATTTGCGTATTATTTTCAGCAATCAAGGCTGGCACTGTCTGCGCCTTAGCATCAGCTGAATCGAGCTGCTTTAAACGTTCCTTCAAGACTTCACGTTGTTCAGATAGACCACGATTACCAAATAACCCACCACGTTCTTCAGATGACGACAATTGCGCCAAAAGTTGCGTACGTTCAGCATCACGTTGATTTTGTTCATCAACGACTTTTTGCAAGGTTTCATTTGCACGTGTCGTATCCTCAATTACTTGTGAATTATACCGTTGACCATGTGCTGATAGTTCAACTGCTTTTTCTAATTTTTCATACTCATCATCATTAAAAATAAATTTAACCGCCAAGGGATCTAGAATACCAAAATGGCGGCGATCCCACCAGTTTCCAAAGTACAACTGAAAAACACCTAATTGGGTTTCTTCATAATAAAAGAAAGGAAATGTTTCAGACAAATAGTTGATTAACTTTTGTCCTAGATGATGACTTAATTCATCTTTCATATCGTCCACCAAAACTGCCAATGGGCGATTTGTTTCTGTTTCAGACTTTTGACGTACTTTTAAATCATACTTTTGGCTATCTAATAACTCATATATCTGTCGGTCGTCCCCCGCAACAACCGCCGATTGAATACTAGTTAAATAATCTAGTTTCGTCTGCAACTTTTGTTGTAACACGGATTGATTCGACGGTAAATCTGTCTGAATGTATGGCGTACTTTCCATCTCAACCCCTCCTATTTTTATAATAATTGATAAATTGATTAAATTTAGCTATTAAAATAATAGCCTACTACTATCATACAACCTAAACTTAAAAAACAGCGTAACTTGTGTACAAGTTAGCGCTGTTTTTATAAGTTTTTAACAATTTTAGTACTGTTCTAGATAAGTATCAATTTCCCACTGTGAAACTTCACGACGGTAGGCTTGATACTCAAGACGTTTAGCATCGATAAATGTACGTCCCATATGCTTACCAAGAGCTGCCATAACAATCTCATCTTCTTCTAGCTTATTAACTGCTTCGAATAGCGTATCAGGTAGGTCGGTAATACCAGCACGACGGCGTTCCCCTTCATCCATTAAGTAGATGTTACGGTCCACTGCATGTTTTGGTTCTAACTTGTTCTCAATACCATCTAATCCTGCTCCCAAGATAGCAGCAAAGGCCAAATATGGATTTGCTGTTGGATCAACAGAACGTAATTCTAGACGAGTAGAGTTACCACGTGATGATGGCACGCGAACCATAGGTGAACGGTTTGAACCTGACCAAGCAATATAAACAGGTGCTTCATAACCAGGGGTTAGACGCTTATATGAATTAACCGTTGGATTAGTGATAGCCGTATAGTTAGCCGCATGTGCTAGGATACCACCCAAGAAGTGGTATGCCGTATCAGATAATTGCAACTCACCGTTTTCATCATAGAAAACATTACCGTCATCAGTGAACAAAGACATGTTAACGTGCATACCATTACCATTGATACCTGAAATTGGCTTTGGCAAGAAAGTTGCATATAACCCATGCTTACGTGCAATAGTCTTAACGATCATCTTAAATGTTTGAATATTGTCAGCAGCATCTAATGCATCGGCATATTTAAAGTCAACTTCATGCTGACCTGGTGCAACTTCGTGGTGCGCAGCTTCTACTTCAAAGCCCATCTTTTCCATCTCAAGCACGATTTCACGGCGAGTGTTTTCTCCCATGTCTAATGGTGCCAAATCAAAATAGCCACCCTTATCATTTAGGTTCATCGTTGGCTTACCGTTTTGATCCATCTTCAACAAGAAAAACTCAGGCTCAGTACCCAGGTTAAACTTTGTATAACCATCAGCTTCCATTTGCTTCAAAACACGCTTTAAGTTATTACGTGGATCTCCTTCAAATGGCTCACGGTCCGCTGTATAAATATCGGCAATTAGACGAGCAACTTTACCACCATGTTCGTCAGTTGCCCATGGGAAAATCATAAATGTGTCTAAATCAGGATAAAGGTACATATCTGATTCTTCAATACGCACAAATCCTTCAATGGATGAGCCATCAAACATTAGTTTGTTAGCTAAAACCTTCTCCAATTGAGACACTGGCACCTCAACGTTCTTGATGTTGCCAAACACGTCTGAAAATTGTAAACGTAAAAACTCAACTTTTTCATCAGCAATTTTCTGTCGAATATCATCTTTTGTGTATGCTCTCCGTACCATCGTTCAATTCTCCTTTATACTATAAAAACACTCTTAAAACTTTTGTTTTCCGTTAAGCCGTCCGATATTTAACAACTCATCAGCTAACATATGACGTAAACTTTCTTCCGAAGGTTCTTTCGTATGCTTTCTTTGTTGCTTTTGGTCAACTTCATGAATCTCAGCAACGGTATACCCAGCATCCAAATACTCAGCAATTTGGAGCAAACGATCGACATCGTCCAATGAAAAACGACGCTGTTTACCTGCACCTCTTTGAGGCTCAATCAACCCTTGCTGGTCATAATAACGTACTTGACGATCTGACAAACCTGTTAATTCTCGCACAACGCTCATTGGTAAGACAGCTAAATCACGTCGTAATTCTCGTTCACTCATATCACTGACCTCCCTATGACTAGCATATTACCACGCTCGTGCGCGTTGGTGATCATCAATGTCACCTATTCTAACATGAAGTCAGTTAATTGGTCTATGATTTGGTCTAACTGCGCTGGTTGTTGTACTAAGTCATACCAGTGGATATCATGAAACTGGTTGTTAAACCAAGTCATTTGGCGTTTCGCATAACGGCGTGAGGCCCGTTTCAATTTTACCATTGCCTCGTCATAAGTGGCAGTCCCATTAAGATATCCAAATAATTCTTTATAACCAATGGCACGTTTAGCCGTACTCTCATCAGGTAGTTGGTAAACTAATTTCGCTTCATCCAAAATACCTGACACCATCATGTCATCAACCCGTTGATTGATGCGTTCATACAACAATGGACGATCTGTTGTTAAGCCGACAATCAAAGCGTCATATTGACGTTTGGGTTCTGGTTGTAACGATGAAAAGGGCTGTCCAGTATGGGTACTAACTAATAACGCTCGTACTAAACGCCGGATTTGTCCTGGTAAAATGCGCGCTTCACTTACTGAATCAACTTTTTTTAGAGCATCTCTAAGAACCTGTTCCCCCTCCGTATGAGCAACCGTTGTCCAATGTTGCACAAAATCTGGATCATCAATATCTGGTGTCTGTGCTAAAGGCCGGTCTCCCAGTAAAGCTTGTACGTAAAAACCGGTTCCCCCAACTAATATTGGTAGTTTTCCGCGAGCACTAATGGCCGCAATTGCATCTTGTGCTGCAGTCACAAACTTTGCTGCCGAATAGTTTTCCTCCGTATCGGCAATGTCAATTAAGTGATGTGGGGCTGATGCTTGCTCAACAGGTGTTGCCTTAGCTGTCCCAATATTTAAGTCACGATAAATTTGCATTGAATCACCGGATACAATTTCGCCATCAAACTTTTGAGCTAATTTAATGGACAATGCTGTCTTACCAACAGCAGTCGGCCCGACAATAACAACAATTTTTTGCATAATTAATTTTATTTCCTTTTTCGATACTTCAGTGCTTGTTTGATATCATCAGTAATAACGGCCGCAACATTGAGGTGCATTAATAATCCCATCACACTTGGACGATTAATCGTCCACCAATAGGTTGGCAACCACCATGGTGATAGTAACCGTAAAGGAGCATAACGATAATCTAAGTTGACTTGCTGAATAATTTTATCTTTTGCCAATCGCCAGCAAAGTCGGTTGGGATAATGTCGCAAATAGCCAATTGGTATGCGCTTGTCTAACGCCCGCCATTCACGCAATGGTTGTTCCCAAAATGATTGCAGCATCAGCTGATTCGATAATCCAGCAGCTTGCAATTGCTTGTATAGCTCTTTTGCCCCGTCACGACCCTTTAATTCAATCAACAAAAAGCCGTCGTAATGTGATGCTTTGATTAAAGCCAGAAAATCCTTAAAGGTTGGTAAATTCTTGGTTTCTTCTGCGTTTATATCGTGTTTCAAAACTAACCGGTGGTTAGCCAGTTGGACATCAAGTTCTAATCCCTCGGCATCCATGTCGATTGCTCGTTGAAAAGCGGCCAAAGAATTTTCTTTTGTACCACGATCATGGACACCACGATGGGCAATGATAGTTCTTTTTGGTAAATGCATTTTAACACCTCTATTTTTTAAATGCTGTTAAATATGTTAAAATAATCTTAGTAAAAATTTGGAGGATCATCGTATGAAAAAATTTGGGGTTGGCGTTCTTACCGGCGTTGCAAGTACCGTTGCAGCCGCAGCAACAGCTGCTGTTACTTTCCATAAGGTTGCCGTTAAACCGGTTATCGATGAAGAAGAAAAATTCGAAGAAACTGAGCGTAAGTCTGCTCGCAAGGCTGCCCAATCACACGGTAGCCGCTTCTAATAACTACATGATAACAAAAAACCAGCTAAATGGTGTATTAACCTTTGATTGATAAGATTAATGCATCATCGAGCTGGTTTTATTTTTATTGATTAGACTTTACTTTACCCTTGTAATCAGCAAAGCCATTTTTCAAGACATACACTTGATCGTAGCCATCTTTTTTCAAGGTATTTGCCATACGCGCAGCAAATTGCATATTTTCATCATACAAAAAGACAGGCTTGTCTTTACGAAGAGCTGCATGATTTTCCTTCAACATCATATATTGAATATTACGTGCGCCAAAAACATGCTTTGACTTAAATTTGGCTGGTTCACGGATATCAACGATGTCATGGCCGTGGCTTTGTGATTCGAAGTCCTCAGATGAAAGTACAGTTGCAGATTTCTTTAACAAACTGTTCGTCCACAACTTGTTACCAACATACCACAAGAACCAAAGTAAAATAATCGTAAATAGCGTTATCCACATGCTATAATTCCCCATTTCTTAACTCATACTTATAATATCATATCAAAAATTCCATCAGAAATCTTTTCTAAAAATATAATTAATACATTTTTACACAAAAAGCCTGAGACATTTACTTTTGTCCCAGGCCTTTCTGCTTTAAATTACTGCTCATTTATTATTTAAGGGTAATAATTAATGGATAAATGTCAAACCTGAAGCAGAAATTGTACGTGTATGGTAAGCCATACCTGCAAAATTACCTTCAGAAATCGTGATTGAATCACCATTAACTGAGTCAACCACAGCAACGTGTCCCAAAGCACCAGCACCTTGAGAACCAGCAGCAAAGACAACTACTGAACCAGTTGATGGTTGACCATCAACTGTACGTCCGGCAGCGGCAGCAGATGCGCCCCATCCAGAAGCATTTCCCCAGTTGTTACCAACCCATGACAAGGCGTTCTTAACAAACCATGTGCATTGTCCGGCTGGGTATGAATTACCTGCTGTACTGTAAGTTGGTGCAGCGTGTGTTGCAGTTGACATAGTAGTTGGTTGTGCTGTTGATGTCGTAGCAGTCTTCTCTACTTTTTGAGTTTGTGTATCTGCTTGTTGAGCTTGTGTATCCGCGCTCTCAGCATTGGCCTTAGTATCGACAGCCTTATTAGCAACATTTGTGTTAGTTGCCTTTGCTGCTGAAGCGTCTAACTTCAAAGTTTCGCCAACATGGATTGTGTTAACGTCTGACACACCATTAGCAGATGCAATTTCATCAACTGATAGATCTGTTGCAGAAGCAATCGTTGATAGTGTATCACCTGATTGAACAGTGTATTCCTTACCAGCTGTTAGCAAAACAGACTTAACATCATCAACCGTCTTTGCACGCCATGAAGCATGCGTATCATTACTATCACTTGTTTCATCAGCAGAAACAGTTGTTGTTTGTGTCATAGGCAAAATTGCAGCGGCAGCAGCAGTTGCAGCGGCAATAAGCCAACCCTTGTTTGAACGTTGTACATTTGAAGTCATTTGTTTATTCCCCTTGATTTGTGATTGCTCTCTCAGCGATGTTTTCATATTAGCAAATTGATTTAACATCCGAGTTACATTGATATAACAGTATTTTAATAAAATTTTAGGGTTTTCCTGTTAGTCACAAATTTACTTATTCACAAAAAAGGTTGATATACCAACGTTTCCAAACAAAATTTAAAGACTTTATTAAGAAAAACATGTCTCCTTTACAAAAAAATAATTTGTAACAAAATGTTACAAATTATCCAAAGTCTTTATTTTAATTTTCAGCTTGTGCTTGCAATGCCAAAGAAGCAGCACCATAAGCACCAGCATCATTACCCAATTCAGCTAGTTTCAATTCAGTCACATGACGTGTCATCTTGAAAGCAAAGTCATTGAAATTCTTTTGTACTCGAGTAAGTAGGAAATCACCTGCTGCTGACACACCACCGCCAATAACGATTGCTGATGGGTTCAACAAATTAGCAATATTTGCCGTTGCCAAGCCAAGGTAAAATGCTACCTTATCAACGACTTCATTAGCTAGGTAATCACCTTCCTTAGCTAGGTCGAACACGATTTTTGATGTTATTTCTTCACCATTTGACACCATTGCTTTTAACTTTGAATCACCAGCATAAACATCAGCATAATCATGTGCTAAGTGGACGACCCCAGTGGCAGATGCATATTGTTCTAAACAACCATAGTTACCACAAGTACACTGATAACCACCAGGCTCAACGATCATATGGCCAACTTCACCAGCAGCTCCCTTAGCCCCATGAATCATTTTTCCTTCATTGACTAAACCACCACCAACGCCTGTACCAAGCGTCACAAAGACAACTTCCGGTTGATTGTTACCAGCACCACGCCATTGCTCACCTAATGCGGCTGCATTGGCATCATTATCAACTGCGACCGGGAAACCTAAGCCAGCCTCTAAATCGGCCTTAACATTTTGTGATTCTTTCCAGTTTAGGTTAAAGGCACCTTGGACGGTACCGTCTTTTTCATTAACAGTTCCCGGCGTTCCCATACCAACACCAATAATACGCTCTTTATCTAATTGATACAGATCAAGATGATAGTTAATTGAATCAATAATATCAGGAACAATGTGACTACCCTCATCAAGGATATTGGTTTGAATAGACCATTTTTGTTGAATATCACCAGTTGCAGTCATAATTGCAAACTTAATTGTGGTACCACCTAAATCAATCCCGATTAATTTATCTTTCGCCATGACTTAAAACCTCTTTTTCAAAAAAATATTATAAAATCTCCAACGCTTTCAAGACCATTATACCGGTAACGCAGACATTATACAATAGATTTGTGAAACCGTTTACAAATTATTTTGTTGATTCAATCCCTTGGCGTCGTTCTTCCATCTCATGCTCATGGGTTAATACTAATTTCACTTGCGCATATCTTTTATTTTCCAGTAAGCCCGCCTTATATAAATTATCAACTTCAATGGCGGCCAGTTCAATGTCCCACAAACGATTACCCAAGTGAATGTAAATATCGTATTTTTTCAGTAATTGTAAAACATCTAAAAAAGTTTTCATGTTTCTTACTCCTCAATTTAGCGAATGCTTAAACCGACTGTTAGTAGAATGCCAATATAAACAACCAGCGCCAACGCAGCTACTATCACTTGTTTGCTTGATGCCTGACCCTTTTTCAATAAAAGTGGTGCAAGTAAAAAACCACCAGCTAAACCACCAATATGAGCACTAATTGCAATGTTTGATCCCCCAATAACAGGTATTAAGGACAGGATAACAAACAAGCCTAACGTCTTCGCTTGCGCTAACCAAAAACCTTGTTTGTCCAATAGTCCCATTAGAAAAATCATCCCAAACAAACCAAAAATACCACCAGAAGCACCTGCAGAGATGGCATTAGCAGATCCAAAAGCTAGTGAATTCAAACTACCAAGACCAACAGCAGCAATGTAGCCAATAAAATATCTAACACTGCCGAAATATTGTTCTAACAACCGACCAACATAATACAGTGTAATCATATTAAGTACCAAATGCATTAGGGTCACATGGAGAAAGCCTGCGGTAATCACCCGCCACCATTGGCCCATGTACACAACTGCCGGTTTAAACATTGCCCCTAGTTGATAGAGTGCTGGGGGCGATACTGTCATTTGACCACTGATGATTACTTCGCCAATAAAAATGACGACCATTAATATAATTAGTGAAACAGTTATTGGCGCTTGTTGCCAACTTATTTTAAAATTTCTCATTTGGATTCCTTATCTAATACAATTACCTGATCAACACGCTGATCGGTTTCTTCAATTGACCAAGTTGGTTGTTCATATAAATTTTTTGTAATGGTTGTGGCAACCTTGGTTGCGGTAGTATTTGGTAACCAACGGTCATAATAGCCCCCACCAAATCCAATCCGATCACCATTTGGAGTGAATGCAAGTCCAGGTACCAAAACAAAATCAATTTCATCTGGTGAAACTATTTGACCACCAACCGGTTCCAGCATACCAAATTTATGTCGATCATAGACTGTATCTTGGTCAATTGTCGTAAATTCCATCTGTCGTTTTGGTAGCACGCGCGGTAACACGACTGTTTTGTTTTGTAGTAGCGCAATTTGAATTAATAGTTCAGTAGATAGTTCATCGTCCTGTGACATCGTTAGCGCCACCACTTGTGCTTGTTCCCAAGTTGGCAAAGCGGTCACTTTTTTGACCATATTTTGCATCAGGTACGTTTGCATCATTTCAGTCATCCCCGCCAAGTTAGCTAAGGCCTGTTCGCGAATTACTAGTTTTGTTGTCATATTCCCTCCATACAATAAAAGCACCAAATGTTATCCCGCTCTTAATGATTGGTGTCATTTGGTGCTTCCATTATAAACTACTTTTTAGCTGATCCTGAATCTTGCACATCTTTCCAATATGCCTTATAGATATCTTTCGCAATCTTTTGGTTAACATTTTCATCTGCCTGATTAACACCTGGCACAACAATCGCCAGAGCAACATCAGAATTAGGAACAAATGAAATTAGTGAACTAGTTAATGTTGATTGGCCATTTGTAAAGGTTTCAGCCGTACCAGTTTTAGCAGAAACTGCTGGCTTGATATCTTTTAGACCAGTTCCAGTTGCATACTTTGAACTACTATGAACAACATCATTCATACCATCCCAAATCATTTGACGCTGTGCAGGCGTCCAGTTAACTGTTCCCATCACTTCCGATGGAACAGTTGTCGTGATTTTATTCTTATCACGGTCACGCGTTGTAATCGACTGAACGATATGTGGACGAATACGGTACCCACCATTAGCAATCGTTGCAACATACTGGGCAAGTTGCATCGTGGTATACGTGTCATATTGTCCGAATGACTCATCTAACGCTTTACCAATATCCGAACGAGAGGTCTCACCGCGAATTCCAGTAATTTCACCGGGCAAATCAATCTCCGTTTTTACACCAAGACCAAAGCGCGAGAAACCATCACGCATTGTCTGGAAGACGTTGGTTGGTAATGATGATAATGACATACCATCATAATAGTTTAAGCCACCTAATTTCAGCATCACTTGCATTACATACGTATTGGATGACATCATCAAGGCTTGATCCGCTGTTAGCGGCATATTACCACTACCATTTTGGTTCCACCACGAAGTTTTAGGAGATGTCCCTGCAACCTTAATTGGCTGGTCAGTCAATGTACTATTTTGCGGTGTAATAACATTATTCATAAAACCAGTTGTTATCGTAGCAGGCTTAACGACCGAACCGACAACATTAGCTTGATTAACCGTTGATAAAGCATCTGATGTCACTGAACCCGTTGACGAATCACGATTTACCCCAGCACTGGCGTAAACACCACCCGTTTTCGGATTCAACACGACTGCATAAGCACCCGTCGTATTACCACCAGGAATCTTATCCTTCAACACTTGCTCGACATCATTTTGGAATTTATTATTGATTGTCAGATTCAAGTTACCACCAGCTTGACCCGAGTAAAGTGTTTCTTCATTGGTCTTATCGTTCTTACCTGATGTTACCTTGACGCGTCCCTTAGACCCCTTCAACGTATCTTCGTATTGCTTCTCTAGATATGATGTTCCAACAATATCATCTCGTGAATAACCCTTCGTTAATAGTTCATTAACCGAGTCAGATGGCAAGCCACTCTTTGAGGTTGACGTACCACCAACCAATGACTTAATACCTTCGCCCTCCGGATAATCACGCGTGTAGTAAATACCAACACGTACTCCTGGCATCTTAGACTGTCGTTCACCGATGTTAGCAATCTCCGACTGCTTCACATCATCTTCCTTAAGATAAACCGTTGATAATGAATAGGCATTAGACATCTTTTGGAAAATCAATGCCCGATTCTTTTGCGCATCTGTTAATGTGAACTTAGCCTGATGCTTTTCAATATAATTTGTTAATGCATCCACATAAGCATCAGTTCCTGGTGCTGCATTCGTACCAGAAGCCTTCACAACTTCTTTTGCGTGCTTTGGCGACTGAATATAATATTTAGCAAAATTAGCAGCCGATAATTCTTCAGAACTTGTATCAATCGTGACATATTTACCAACTTGGTTGGCAACTTTATACATTTGCTTATCAGTAATTGTACGTGGTTTTGTATACGTAATGGCCTGTGAACCTTTGTTCGTCACCAATACTTTACCAGTACTATCATAAATTAGCCCACGTTGCACATTGGTCTTTTCAATGCTGGATTCAGCGCTAGTTACCTCTGTTTTATATTTGGCACTATCCGTGATTTGTAAATCAACCAATCGCCATCCTAATGCTACTAGCATTAAAATCACAATACCCATTAAAACATTTAGCCGAACTGGTATCCGCGACATTGAACCTTTTCTGGTTTTACGACGGCCACCACGGCGCTTAGGAGATCGCATAATCTAAACCCTTTCCTTCATTCTCTAGTCTACCCATTGTAGCATAAATCACGACGACCAAGCCTTAATCGAGTAACCAGATTTTCAAAAACTCTCTAACAATTGATTATAAATCATAGTCGAGTGCCTGTCATTTTTATGTTTTAATAGTAGTAATTGAAATTAACTGGGAGAACTACTATGTTTAAAAATATTAATCCCCTCAAATGGCGGACATCAACTAAAGCTCTTTGGATGAGTTTCCTGTTGCCGATGGTGATTATGCTAACTTATTTTGCTAGCCGCCATATGGCACCATTCGGATCAAGTTCCATCCTGACCGTCGATCTTGGCCAACAATATATTGACTTTTATGCTGGCTTTCGCCAAACAATTTCACACGATCCTTTACGTATCTTTTATGATTTTTCCAAAGGATTAGGTGGTGAGACATACGGTGATTGGGCCTACTATTTATTAAGCCCAACGAATTTTTTATTATTGCCCTTTTCAAATGTCCACTTACCAGCTGCTATCCTACTGCTGACTGTATTAAAATATGGTCTAGCCGGCTGGAGTTTCGCCTTTGCTATTCGTAAAATGCATTGGCAAATTGGCTGGCGCCTACCCTTATTTGCCGTTTCTTACGCTTTTATGGGCTGGTTTGTTGCCAATGATTTGAACTTACTCTGGTTAGATGCAGCCATTCTATTGCCGTTGATTATCACTGGTTTAGAAATTTATCTCACGCATGAAAAAGGCTGGCCTTTTGTGGTAGCCTTAACAGCCGTCATCATTGTTAATTACTATATGGCCTACATGATCGGTGTTTTCCTTATTCTGTACTTTATTTGGCGATTGACTTGGCAACCCTACCGTTTCAAACAACGGTTAACAATGTTACGTCGCTTCATTCTTGGCGGTATTATCAGTATTGGCTTAGCAACCATCGTTTGGTTACCGACTGCCTACACTCTAATGAACAGTAAAGGGCAACACATGTTGGCCAACCTAAGTTGGAAATTTGAGTATCAACCAGCCGATATCTTAGGCAAACTTTTCCTAGGAACATTTAATTTTGAACAGATGCCCAGCGGCTTACCAAATATTTTCATTGGTAGTCTGCCAATCATCATTCTTTGGTTCTTCTTTACACTCAGGAACATTCGCTGGCAAACGCGTGTTGTCGCATTTGTTGTTACTGCCGTCCTAGTTATTTCAATGATGTATGCGCCATTAAATCTCTTATGGCATGGTTTCCAATTTCCAGTTTGGTATCCTTATCGTTTTTCTTATCTATTTAGTTTTTGGATTTTATGGTTGGTCGCTTCAATCTGGTCACCTTATTTACGACTTTCTTGGTACCAATTTTTAACCTTACTAATTCTTGCTAGCGGTGTCTTTATCTATCTGTTCTCTCGTATTGGCGATTTGAACTTTATTACGGCTGCACAATTATACATTGGTGGTGGCTTCTTTATTGTCCTACTACTACTGCATATTTTACCTGCGAAAATTAAGTTTTGGCTACCAGCTGTAACCTTAATTGTTATTGGGGAAATGACGACTAGTACAGTCTGGACACTCAATAACTTCAGCTACCTCACAAATACAGAATATCAAACCTATATTCGTAGCCTTAATAACATAACAAAGAATTTACCCAAGAGTAGTACTGACTTTTATCGAGTTGCCCAGTCTTTCCAACGAACAAAGGGTGATCCATTGCAAGGTAACTATCATGGTGCCTCAACTTTCAGTTCTGCGTTAGAGCACCAACAAAGTGATATCATGGCGGCCTTCGGACAACCTGAGGGTGACAATTACATTGCCTATTCAAGCGGTACGTTAATGACCGACTCATTATTGGGGATGCGTTATCTACTACAACCCACTGGTAATCAGCCAACCGTTAGTGGTACACCAACAAATATGCAAACCTATTCACGCTCTGATACAAACGGTACTTATCAACTGGTCAATCAAACAAAGCAAGCAATTTTGTCTCAAAATCCCAATGCATTACCACTAGGGTTTGCTGCCAGTGATAATGTCCGCAATGTTAAGTTCAAAGAAAATGATCCTTTGCGAAATCAAAATACTTTATGGGGAAGCTTGAACGGCTATAATCAACAAGATATTTTTACGAGTGCTAATTTTTCTAAATCAAGTGCAAGTAATTTGAATGCACCTGCAACCATTACTGGTGCTTACTTAACTAAGCAAAACAATAACGAAGGTGCCTCATTAACGTTAACTTATGTGCCCACATCAAATAACCCATACTATCTAACCCTTGGTAATGCTGTGACGAATGACAACTTAGAAATCCAATTGAATGGACAAACATTGCCAGCTATTCCAAGCCACCGTCATACGATTATTGTGCCACTACCGGCGCACGCCAAGGGACAGTCGCAAGAAGTAACTTTTTCACTGAAGAAGAAAGACGTTTGGCTACAAAATGTTTCGCTATATCAAGGTAATCAACAACAAATAAATAAACAGGCCAAAGCGTTGCAACAGCATCCGTATAAGATCAAAAAACAATCACCAATTAAAATTAGCGGTGAAATTACGATGCCCAAAAAGGATAGCATGATGATGACAACCATTCCTAAGTCGTCTGGTTGGCAAGTTTATGTTGATGGTAAGAAAACAAGTACCGTCACGGTCGGAAAATTCTTTATCGGTGTTCCCCTTGAATCTGGTAAACACCAAGTAACTTTTAAATTCAAAACACCGTTGTTCAAAATTGGCGCTATTGTCTCGCTTGGTTTTCTACTAGTTGTCCTTGGATTTAAATGGTCTGAAAGCCAGAAAAGGCGACACACACTGCTTTAAAACCCTCAAAGCTCTTTACACACGCATATCTACGTGGTAATGTAAATCTTGAAACTTTGGGGATACCATTAGTCTAAATAAATAATTTAATACACAGGAGAACATAGTCATGGCTGAAGAAAAAACATTTCCGATGACTATCGAAGGAAAAGCCAAAATCGAAGAGGAATTAAACACACTAATTACAGAAACACGTGCCGAGATTACTGGCCGTATTCAATTAGCACGTAGTTTTGGTGACTTATCGGAAAATTCAGAATACGCATCAGCAAAAAATGAACAAGCCTTTGTTGAGGGTCGTATTAAAACATTGCAAAACATGCTTGATAATGCTGAAATCATTGATTCATCAGAAATTGCTGACGATGAAGTTGCCGTTGGTAAGAAAGTAACTTTTAAAGTGTTACCTGACGAAGAACCAGAATCATACAGCATCGTTGGTGCGGTTGAAGCTAACCCATCAGAGGGTAAGATTTCAAATGAATCACCAATTGCTGCTGCTTTGATTGGTCACAAAGTTGGTGATAAGGTTTCAGTTACATTGCCAAACGGTTTTGACATGGATGTTGAAATCCTAACTGTTGAAATTGCATAGTTTTAAAAAAGAGGAACATGAATTTTTTCAATTCATGTTCCTCTTTTTTTATTGCTTAAAATCTATTCATTTGTTGCTGCTTGCGCGATAGCTTGCAAAACTTCTTGACCATACTTATCTGCTTTGGCTTGACCAATCCCCGAAATATTAAGTAGTTCAGTCAATGATTTAGGTTGTTGGCACGCTAATTCAACTAAAGTTCGATCATTAAAAATGATAAATGAAGGTACTGATGTTTTCTTAGATAATTCTAAACGCCACTTGCGTAGTTCAGTAAATACTGTTTTTTCAGCTTCATCTAAATCATCTTGTGTCAATGGTGAACCAGTCGTAACCCGATCATCAATCATTTGTTTTGACTGACGTCGCATCACTTGCAGTTCACCTTGCAAAACTTGTAACCCAGTTTTCGAAACCATTAAGCCACTATATTCACCAGTTATTTGCAAATAGCCTGAGGCCAACAAAAAGTCAATCAATGAAGCAATCTTAACTCTTGGTATCCCTTTCATTAAGCCAAAGGTCGGTAATTGATCAAAATGTGCCCATTTAAATTTTTCTGGTACATGACCACGCAAAGTATCTGCGGTCACAATTTTTCCAAAAGCATCCTTATTGTGCCGAGCATTTCGCATACGCACAATATGGCTTAAAACTTTTTGTGCATCAGTGGTCACATCAATCGCTGTTCGTGTATCTAAACAATTTGTACAATGCCCGCAAGGTAAGGTTTCTTCCCCAAAATAACGTGTAATGTACTGTTGCAAACAAACCGTTGTGGCTCCGTAGTTGGCCATTTCTTGCAATTTATTCTTTTGTAAACGTTGATACTCCGGCGTTTGATTATCACTATTTTCAATAAAGAATCGTTGCGTTTGTAAATCAGCCGCTGCATATAGCAAGATAGCCTCTGCTGGCAAATGATCACGGCCGGCACGACCGATTTCTTGATAATATGCCTCGATTGATCCGGGCATACTGTAATGAATAACAAAACGGACATTAGACTTGTTGATTCCCATACCAAAAGCATTAGTCGCTACAACAACATTAGCGCGATCAAACAAAAAATCATCTTGTGCCTGATTACGTTCCTCATCAGTCATTCCCGCATGATAGCCAACGACCGATAAGTGTCGGCTAGTTAAAAATGCCGTCAAACTCGTTACTAGTTTGCGCGTTGGCACATAAATAATCCCCGCCTCGTCGGCATGTTTTTGCACATAACGTTGGACATAATCATCCTTATCTTTCTTTTTTAAACCCGTTTCCATCCGAATCGTTAAATTATCACGGACCACACTGGTACGCACTGTATGGTCAATAGCCAAGCGTTCTTCTAAATCCTTTTGAACGCGTTGCGTGGCCGTTGCCGTTAATGCCATAACCCGAGGAGCTGACATCAAATTATTGATTAGATGAACAGCTTCAAGATAACTTGGTCGAAAATCATGCCCCCATTGTGATAGCACATGGACCTCATCAATCACCACCAATGAAATGTCTAAACGATTCAATAAGGCGTAAGTCCCTTCACTTTTTAATCTTTCAGGTGCCAAATACAATAATTTTGCTTGGCCATTTAACAGATTGTTCATCGCATGATGATAGGTTTCTTCATCTTGTGTTGAGTTTAAAGTCACTGCATCAATGCCATTCGCAATTAGTTCGTCAACCTGATTTTTCATCAATGAAATCAACGGTGAAATAACCACTGTAATTCCTGGCAGCATTAATGCTGGCACTTGATAAGTAATTGATTTTCCACCACCAGTTGGCATAATCCCTAGTGTCCGTTTACCAGCTAGGACCGCATCAATAATTTCAGCCTGTCCTTCACGAAAATCATCATAGCCAAATGATTGTTGTAATGTCTCTAATGCTGATTGCATAATCCGCTCCTTTGTTGATTAATAAAACGACAATGGAAAAGCCACATGTTAGGCTTGTCGACGAAACATGTGGCTTTATCCTTATTCTTAAAGACCCAATGCTGATATTAAGTCTGTCATTCTAATTATCTGCTGCGTCTCCTACAGCAGTATTGCCTTCTTCTAAGTCACCAGATTTACCTAAGTGATCATCATAATTTGCAGAATAGTATACCTTACCATTCTTCAAATTAGCAACGAAGTATAGATAGTTTTTATCACGATCCTTAGGGTTTAACACCGCTTCAATCGATGATGCTGAGGGGTTGTTAAATGGTCCCGGACCATAACCAGAATACTTGTACAAATTATAAGGATTTGAACTTTGCACATCCTTATTAGATAAGTTAGTTTTCTTCGTCTTAAGGGCATATTTTGTGGCAATATCAGACTGCAATGGCATATCTTTATCAATACGGTTCAAGAAAACACCCGCAATTGTCTGACGACTATCCTGGTCAATTCCTTCACGCTCAACCAATGATGCTAACGTCAATGTTTCATGGACCGTCAAACCAGCGTCTTTGATTGTATCAAACTGATTCTTTAACTGCGTGTACGATTGTGCAACCATCTGATTGACCAATTCACGGGCGTTATTAGAATCCTTCCAATTATAAGTAGCTGGGTACAAATAACCTTCTAATCGATAACGGATATCCTTTGCATTTTTACTTGATGCTTCTGAGTCAAGCAAACCTGGGTATGCTTCTTTCAATCGATTAAAGAATGCCTTATTGTTCACGGCCTTTAAAAACTCTGCTTTGGTAAACTTTGTTTTTTGACCAACTTCAGCGGCAATATCTTCAATAGTTTCACCCTCACGTACTGTAATCGTTTCTTGATTATTCAATGGTGATGAAGCGCCACCGTGACGCAAAGTTTTAACCATTTCATTGATTGAATCCGATGGTGCAAATAGATAATACCCTGACTTCAAATTAGAAATATCATGAGATGATACATAATGCACGAAAGCTTTTTTTGAACGAATTAGCTTTGCTTTGTCCAACTTGTCAGCAACGTCTTCTGCATCGTCGCCATCTTTAACTTTAACTTGCTTATTTTTCTTATCCTGGCTATTTAAAGCAGAATAATCACGTTCGTCTTGATAATTCAATACAAAGGCAATACCACCAGCAATAAGTGCTACCAATACCAAGAAGAGAATAATCAACCGCCATTTCCCTTGTCGGCTACGTTTCCTACCTTGCCTACGTTTACCGTTGTTCATAATAAGTTCTCCTAAAATCATCTTTAATAAATAACGAAAATAGTCGCCATTACCCAAGTATATCAGTAATAGCGGCTATTTATATATTCT
>OMJG01000926.1_pt1 | contig 19297 bp, 15 predicted proteins | sample 1646431 | NCBI WGS metagenome assembly OMJG01 (sample SAMN03771674, study PRJEB25209) | food metagenome | isolation source: Cotija cheese | place: Mexico:Jalisco,Michoacan | collected 2011-12-12
TCGACGACCTCGGCCCACCGGCTGACATAGGCACGCTGCAGGCGGCGCACGGTCCGTCGCGATTCGTCCGGCAGCGCTTCGAGGTCGCGGTCCTGAATGCGGATGAGCTCGGGCTCGCCCATGGCGAAGTCGACATGGAAGTCGATGAGACGTCGCAGGGTCTGAGCCGCCTCGGTGGGGGTGATCCCCGAGGCGGTATCCCAGGCCGCGGAGACGATCTCGTCACCTCCGGACTGCAGATAGGCGGAGATGCCGACGAGCAGCTCCTCGAGCACGGCCTCCTTCGACGAGAAATGCCGGTAGACCGCCGGCGCCGAGATCCCCGCACCTTTGCCCAGATCGTCGAGGCGAACACCGTGGAAGCCGTGCCGGGCATAGAGCGTCTTCGCGACCTCGAGCAGCTGCTCGCGCCTGGCTGCCTTCGCCGCTGCTCGCGCCGTCGGTTTGGCCTCGTCCGAGATCGACATCCGGCCTCCTTCCCTGAGCCTCATCACCAGCGTCGCGGACGACGGTGTGTTCTGGCTCGTGCGTTGTCAGTTCTGCCTGTGAGCAGTATCATAGCAGTCAGTTAAGAATCATTAACTGAAATGAGGATGGAATGAGAGCAGTGGGAACTGCGGTCAGTCCGGCGACGGGGCAGGTCAACTCCGAGGCCCACGCCGAACTCATCGCCGAACTCCGGGAGCGCATCGAGGCCACCGCCCGGGGCGGCTCCGAGAAGTCCAGACAGCGCCACGTCGACCGCGGCAAACTCCTGCCGCGCGACCGCGTCGAGCATCTGCTCGACCCAGGCACGCCGTTCCTCGAACTCTCGCCGCTGGCGGCCAACGGCATGTACGACGACGCCAGCCCGGGAGCCGGAATCATCACCGGCATCGGCCGGGTCGCCGGACGCGAATGCGTGATCGTGGCCAATGACGCCACCGTCAAGGGCGGAACCTACTACCCGGTGACCGTGAAGAAGCACCTCCGGGCCCAGGAAGTCGCCAAAGAGAACAGCCTTCCGTGCATCTATCTCGTCGACTCCGGTGGGGCGAACCTGCCGAACCAGGACGACGTCTTCCCCGACCGTGAGCACTTCGGCCGCATCTTCTTCAACCAGGCCACACTCTCCGCTGCTGGCATCCCGCAACTGGCCGCCGTCATGGGCTCCTGCACCGCCGGCGGCGCCTACGTCCCGGCCATGGCCGACGAATCGATCATCGTCTCCGAACAGGGCACGATCTTCCTCGGGGGGCCACCCTTGGTCAAGGCCGCCACAGGTGAAGAGGTCACCGCCGAAGAACTCGGCGGCGGCGCACTGCACTCTCGGGTCTCCGGCGTGACCGATCACCTCGCAGCCAATGACCCCCATGCGCTGGAGATCATGCGGGACATCGTCTCGACTCTCGGGCCGAAGAGCACCCCGAACTGGGACGTCATCGAATCCCGCCTGCCGGCACACTCGCCGGAGGAGCTGACCTCCGTCGTACCCGTGGATTCACGCACACCGTATGACGTCCGCGAGGTCATCGCCCGCCTCGTCGACGGCTCCGAGTTCCACGAGTTCAAAGCCGAATACGGCACGAGCCTCGTCACCGGATTCGCCCACCTCGACGGACACCCCGTCGGCATCATCGCCAACAACGGAATCCTCTTCGGCGAATCCGCGCAGAAGGGCGCCCACTTCATCGAACTCTGCGACCAGCGCAGCGTTCCCCTGGTGTTCCTGCAGAACATCTCCGGGTTCATGGTCGGTCGCGACTACGAAGCCGGCGGCATCGCCAAACACGGGGCGAAGATGGTCAACGCCGTCGCCACCGCCCGCGTCCCGAAGTTCACCGTCGTCATCGGCGGCTCCTTCGGCGCCGGCAACTACTCGATGTGCGGCCGCGCGTATTCCCCGCGCTTCCTGTGGATGTGGCCCAATGCCCGCATCTCCGTGATGGGCGGCGAACAGGCCGCCAGCGTGCTCTCCACCGTCAGACGCGACCAGCTCGAAGCTCGCGGCGAAGAGTGGAGCGCAGAGGCCGAAGACACCTTCAAGCAGCCCATCCGTGACCAGTACGAAGCCCAGGGCAACCCGTACTACTCGACGGCACGTCTGTGGGATGACGGAATCATCGAACCCGGTGACACCCGCCAGGTGCTCTCCCTGGCCCTCGACCTCGCCCGCTTCGGACCGATGGAACGCCCGCTGAATGCCAGCGGCTACGGCGTCTTCAGAATGTGAGCCCCTCCATGACGAAAATGTTCTCAACAGTCCTCATCGCCAACCGCGGCGAGATCGCCCTGCGCGTCATCCGCACCTGCCGCCGTCTCGGCATCCGCACCGTCGCCGTCTACTCCGATGCCGACGCCCATGCGGCCCACGTCAAGGCCGCCGACACCGCGGTCCACCTGGGGCCCGCCGCCGCCTCAGAGTCCTACCTGCGCATCGACAAGGTCATCGCCGCAGCACAGGCCACGGGAGCCGAAGCCATCCACCCCGGCTACGGATTCCTGTCGGAGAACGCCGAGTTCTCCGCAGCCTGCGCCGAGGCGGGAATCGTCTTCCTCGGCCCCGGAGCCGAGGCGATTCGGACGATGGGCGACAAGATCACCGCGAAGCAGGCCGTGTCCTCCCGCGGGGTGCCGCTCGTGCCCGGCACGAAGGATGCCGCGATGAGCGACGAGTCCCTCATCGCCGCCTCGGACGACATCGGCTTCCCCGTGCTCATCAAGCCCTCCGCCGGTGGCGGCGGCAAGGGCATGCACGCGGTGTTCGAGCCCGAGAAGCTGGCAGAGGCGCTGGTCACCGCCCGCCGTGAAGCCGCGAGCTCCTTCGGCGATGACACCCTGTTCCTCGAACGTCTCGTCGCCACTCCGCGCCATATCGAGGTCCAGATCATGGCGGACGCGCACGGCAACGTCATCCACCTCGGCGAACGCGAATGCTCCCTGCAGCGCCGCCATCAGAAGGTCATCGAGGAAGCTCCCTCGGCGCTGCTGGACGAGGAGACCCGCGCCCGAATCGGCCAGGCCGCCTGCGAGACCGCGAAATCCGTCGGCTACGTCGGCGCCGGAACCGTCGAATTCATCGTCGGCGCCGACCGCCCCGACGAGTTCTTCTTCATGGAGATGAACACCCGCCTGCAGGTCGAACACCCCGTCACCGAGGAGGTCACCGGAGTCGACCTCGTCGAACTCCAGCTGCGCGTCGGCGCGGGCGAAGAGCTGCCGCTGACCCAGGACGCCATCACGCTGACCGGGCACTCGATCGAAGCGAGAATCTACGCCGAGGACCCCTCGCGCGGATTCCTGCCCACCGGCGGTCGCGCCCTCGACGTCGTCTTCCCGGACGGGGAGGGCATCCGCGTCGACGCCGGGCTCGAAGCCGGGCAGACCATCGCCTCGGACTACGACCCGATGATCGCCAAGCTCATCGTCCGCGCCGATGACCGCGCCCAAGCCATCGCCCGCCTCGATTCCGCGCTCGCCGCCTCGGCGGTTCCGGGAATCGTGACGAACATCGACTTCCTACGCACCCTCATGAGCCTGCCCGAGGTGGTCGCCGGCGAGCTCGACACCTCACTCATCGACAACCTCGGCGAGGATCAGCTGGCGCACACCTCCGGTGAGACCCACGCGCAGCTGGCAGCCGCCGCCGTCACGGTCACCGGGGGAGCGGCAGGCACGACCCTGACGGGACCGGTCACAGCCGCCGACCTGTCGGCGAATCGGTCGACCGCCTCGGCGTGGGCAGGACCCAGCGCCTGGCGCACCTCACGCCCGGACTTCCGCCCCACGGTCACCCTGGCCGCCGGAGGACGGACAGCCGAAGTCGAGGCTCGCGCGGGAGCCGTCGACGTCGATGACGACGGACTGTGGCACGTCACCCTCGACGGGATCCAGCACACCGCCCGGATCTTCTCCGATGCCCGCGACCGCAGCATCTGGGTGAGCACCGACACCGGGATCCACGTCTTCACCAGACCCTTGGCCGATTCGTCCCTGACACCGGGACTCGAAGGCGCCGAGGTGCTCGCACCGATGCCCGGCTCCGTCGTCGACATCAAGGTCGAGACCGGGGACGCAGTGGAACAGGGAGACCCGATCGTCGTCGTCGAGGCGATGAAGATGGAGCACGTGCTCACCGCACCCGCAGCCGGAATCGTCACCGTCACCGCCGTCGAAGGCGCCCAAGTCGCCCTCGACGAAGTGCTCGCCACAGTCGTCGACGAAGCCGCCGCAGAAGCCGCCGAATAGTCACCAGCCACTCACACCACAACCACGCCACAAGCGGGGAGGAAACAATGGAAACCTTTGTTCCGGGAATGCTGCCCGAAGAATACGAAGACCTGCGCCAAGGTGTCGCGAAATTCGCCGACGAAGAGGTCGCACCCGTCTCAGCCGAACTCGACGCCAAGCACGAGTTCCCCTACGACCTCGTTGCGAAGATGGGCGAGATGGGACTCTTCGGCCTGCCCTTCGACGAAGAGTACGGCGGCATGGGCGGCGACTACTTCGCCCTGTGCCTGGCCATCGAAGAACTCGGCCGGGTCAACCAGTCCCTGGCCATCACCCTCGAGGCCGGGGTCTCGCTCGGAGCGATGCCGATCTACCGCTTCGGCACCGAAGAGCAGAAGAAGGAATGGCTGCCGAAGCTCACCGACGCCTCGGGCCTGGCCGCCTTCGGCCTGACCGAACCCGAGGCCGGATCGGATGCCGGCGGCACCCGGACCAAGGCCACGCTGCAGAGCGGGACTTGGACGATCAACGGCAGCAAGTGCTTCATCACGAACTCCGGCACCGACATCACCCGCCTGGTCACCGCCACCGCCGTGACCGGAACCCGAACCTCTGGTTCGGGTCGCGAAGTGCCTGAGATCTCGACGATCATGATCCCGACCGGCACCCCCGGCTTCACCGCCGAACCGGCCTATGACAAGGTCGGCTGGAACTCCTCGGACACGCACCCGCTGACCTTCGACAATGTGCAGGTGCCCGAAGAGAACCTGCTCGGCGAGCGCGGACGCGGCTACGCGAACTTCCTGCGCATCCTCGACGAGGGCCGCATCGCCGTCGGCGCCCTGTCCGTCGGCGCCGCCCAGGGCTGTGTCGACGAATCCGTGAAGTACGCGAAGGAGCGCCAGGCCTTCGGCAAGCCGATCGCCGACTTCCAGGGCATCTCCTTCAAGATCGCCCGTATGGAGGCCCGCGTCGTCGCCGCCCGGTCGGCGTACTACCTCGCGGCTTCGCGGATGCTCGCCGGACTGCCGTTCAAGAAGGAAGCCGCCATTGCGAAGATGATCGCCGGCGAAGCAGCCATGGACAATGCTCGCGACGCCACCCAGATCCACGGCGGCTACGGCTTCATGAACGAATACCTCGTCGCCCGCCACTACCGCGACTCGAAGATCCTCGAGGTCGGCGAAGGCACCACCGAGGTCCAGCTCATGCTCATCGCCCGCGAACTCGGACTCTGAGCTCAGTTCATCGCCTGTCTCAGGTGTGGGTGCCGACCTCCCGTCGGTCACTCGACCGAGCTTGAGCACCATCATCGCCCGCCGAGGCGGCGCCGCACATCCGTACGGACGTGCGGGGCCGCCTCGGCGGGCGATATTCTTATCCGACATCACCGTGAGGTGAGACGGCGACCGAAGGGGAAGTGGGAGCACATGGATCTCAGCATGGTGGCATCGGTGGCGACGACGACGTGGATCGTCATCGAATACATCGTGAAGATCATCGCGGTCGGTGTGGTGCCGGAGAACCGTCGCCCGTCATCGTCATCGGCGTGGCTGCTGCTCATCCTGTTCGTGCCGATCGTCGGCATTCCCGCATTCCTGCTGCTCGGCAGCCCGTATATCGATCAGCGCCGCGCCCGGATCCAGGCCGAAGCGAACGAACTCATGCACGAAGGTGCCGACGACCTGCCCGATGTGCCGCCGTCGCTGGTCGCAAAGCCCGAATTCGTCTCCGTTGCCCAGCTGGGACGGGCACTGACCGCGCTGCCGATGGTCACCGGCGACAGCCACGGGGTGATCTCGGACTACGAGGCGTCGATCAAGCGGATGGCCGAACTCGTCGACGGGGCACACGAATACGTCCACGTCGAGATCTACATCATAGCGTGGGACTCGACGACCGATGTCTTCTTCCGGGCGCTCGAACGGGCCTCGGCACGCGGTGTGGAAGTCCGCGTCCTCCTCGACCACATCGGGTCGAGGAAGTATCCGGGATTCCATCGGCTGGGCAAGCGCCTCAACGCCGCGGGAATCGAATGGCACCTGATGCTGCCGTTCATTCCGTGGCGGGGCAAGGCCCGGCGCATCGACCTGCGCAACCACCGCAAGCTGCTCGTCATCGACGGCAAACAGGCGATGATGGGTTCACAGAACATGATCGACTCGAGCTACCTCAACAGGAAGAACTCGCAGATCGGCCGGAACTGGCATGACATCATGGTCGAACTCTCCGGGCCCATCGTCGCAGCGATCGAAGCGGCGTTCTCCACCGACTGGTACTCCGAATCGGGACAGGCGCTGGGCATCCGCCCCTACGAACGGGACGGCAACGAACCCGAAGTCGGCGGAGCGACGAGCGCCATGCAGCTGATTCCCTCCGGACCCGGATTCACGACCTCGCCGAACCTCAAGGTCTTCACCTCGATGATGTACCTGGCGCAGAAGCGCCTGGCCATCGTCAGCCCCTACTTCGTGCCCGACGAATCGCTGCTGGCCGCAGTCGAGACCGCGGCCAGGCGCGGAGTCGACGTCGAGCTCTACGTCAGCGAGCAGGCCGACCAATACATGGTCGACCGGGCCCAATCGTCGTACTACCGGTCGCTGCTCGAAGCGGGGGTGCGGATCTTCCTGTACCCGAAACCCGCTGTGCTCCACACGAAGTGCTTCATCGTCGACGACATCTACGCCGTGATGGGCTCATCGAACATGGACATGCGCTCGTTCGGTCTCAACTACGAGATCAGCCTGCTGACCACCGGCGGGGACCTGGTCGATGACATCGTCGACGTCGTCGCCGGCTACCAGGACGTCAGCCGCGAACTCACCCTGAAGGAATGGGAGAAGCGGCCGTGGCCCCGCCGCTATATGGAGTCCGTCATGCGCCTGACCTCATCGCTGCAGTAGCCGGGCGGGGGACAGGCTGCTTCGCCGAGAAACGGGCTGCGGCACGGCTGCTTCGCCGAGAAACGGGTTGAGTGTCGAGAAACGGGCGCGCACGTGCGTTTCTCGACACTCAGCCCGTTTCTCGCTGATCAGTTGTCTCGATGGCCCGCTTGATCGCAGCGAAGATGCGAGGCCTGAAGAGGTCGCCGAAGCTCAGGTTGAAGACCTTGAAGCCGGCATTGAGAAGATCCATATTGCGCTGATGACTCAATTTGGCCGCCTCATCGGGGCCGTGAGGGTTGAGATAGAACTTGCCGAGACCGTGGACTTCCACTGCGACAGCAGCGAACCTGTGCCGAAAGTCATTGCGTCCGATGAACCTTCCCGACTCAGTGAAGGTGTCGACCTGCGGGACCATTCCGGTGATTCCGAAGCGATGGAATTTGACCGCACAGACCGCCTCGGCCGGAGATTCATATTCGGCGCTCGAAAGATCAACGGCCAAGAGGGCTCTTCGGCGTCCGCGTTGCCCTTTCGCCAGCAGATCGGTGATGTCTGCCCGGCCCACCTCTCCCGAGCGGAGTGCTTGAGAGATGAGCGGGACGGAAACCTCGAGCGAACGGTCCAGAGCAACGTCAGCCAGAGTCCTGGGCAGAGCAGTGACGGGATAGGCGAACGCGGATGAGACTTGTTCCGGTGGAAGTCTGCGCGAGTAGATGAACACACCATCGTAATTGCGGGTAGGGGAGTCCCTGGAGATCTCGACTTTCGACGATTCGAGAACGGCTGGGTCAAGACGGTGGATGAGCGCAGCCGAAACATGGGAGAACACATCCCCAGGCAGAAGCTCATCGAGGCGGCATGCGATCTGGACCCGAAGCTCCTCGGCTTCGTCCCGCAGATCTCCGAAGGTTTTCGGGAACGACGTGTCGCGATCCGCAGATAGACCGCGGATGGGTCCGTGATGGTCATCATCACACGACTTGCGGATCACGTAGTGACCCTTCCTGACGAGGCGCAGGCAGCATTGTTTCGCTTCGGCCAGCTGTCTGCGGGACATGCCGAGTCCACGGAGCTGCTTCGTCGTCAGCACTTGGAGCATCTATCAAGGATGACTCCAAAGATTCGCAAATGCAAGCAAATGCTATTAAACGTTAGGTTGTGTGGGGACTGGTTCCATCGAAAAACGGGCTGAGTGTCGAGAAACGGGCGCGCACACCCGTGTTTCGACACCCAGCCCGTTTCTCGGCGCCTGGGGTGTGTCGGCGAAGGCGAAGGAGTATGTGCCTCAGGCGGAGCCGGTGGTGTCGGGGCCGAGCTCGCCGCGGCTCTCCAGCGGCACGTCGAGCAGCTCGTGGACGCCGTCGACGATCTCGTTGGGTCGGAACGGGAAGCGGCGGACATCCTCGGCGGTGGAGATTCCCGAGAGCACAAGGACCGTGTGCATGCCCGCTTCCATGCCCGCGATGATGTCGGTGTCCATACGGTCGCCGATCATCGCGGTGCTCATCGAATGGGCGCCGATCCTGTTCAGCGCCGAGCGGAACATCATCGGGTTCGGCTTGCCCACGACGTAGGGCTCGCGGTTCGTCGCCTTCGTGATGAGTGCGGCGATGGCGCCGGTGGCCGGCAGGACGCCCTCGGGGCTGGGGCCGGTGGCGTCCGGGTTCGTGACGATGAAGCGGGATCCGGCATCGATGAGGCGGATCGCCTTCGTGATCGCCTCGAACGAATAGGAGTGGGTCTCACCGACGACGACGAACTCGGGGTCGTGCTCTGTCATGACGAACCCGGCCTCGTGGATCGCCGTGGTCAGCCCCGCCTCGCCGACGACATAGGCCGTGCCGTGCTCGACCTGGTTGGACAGGAAATCCGCGGTGGCCATCGCCGAGGTCCAGATGTTCGACTCGGGGACGTCGAGTCCGTTCGAGCGCAGCCGGGCGGAGAGGTCACGGGCGGTGTAGATGGAATTGTTCGTCAGCACCAGATAGGGGATGTCCGCCTGACGCCACTGGGCGAGCAGCTCGGCGGCTCCCGGCAGGGGATTGTTCTCCTTGACCAGGACACCGTCCATATCGGTCAGCCAGCAGTCGATCGAATCGCGATCCATGTCTCTCCTCGAACTCGGGGTGGGCCGAAGCGGCTGCTTCCAGCCTAGTCGGGTTGGGCGCAAGTGTGCTGAGGAGTCCGATCCGGTGGTGGTGCACCCCTGTTGCGGAACATCCACGAGCTCCCTTGACGGGGCGGGCGAGGAGTGTATTGTAGTAAGAACTTAATTAAGGGGATGCTTAAATGAGTGTGGATCACGTCTTCGCGGCGCTTGCCGATCCGACGCGTCGGGCGATCATCGATCGTCTGCGCTCAGGAGACAAGACAGCAGGTGAGCTCGCAGAGCCGCTGCCGATCAGCCGTTCGGCTGTCTCCCAGCACCTCAAAGTGCTCGAGGCGGCAGGACTCATCACGAGATCGAAATCCGCGCAGCAGCGCATCGTCGCCCTCAACCCTGATGCCCTCACCGAGGCGGCCGGCTGGCTGCAGGCGGCCCACGACGACTGGCAGCAGCGCTTCGACAACCTCGACCGCATCCTCGCCGAGGAGGTGCCCACCGACCTTTCAAGGACCGACCCGTCAACCGCAGATCGAACTGCGGGCTGACCATCGACCGCAACGACGTACCGCGCGACGCAGACATCACGCACGACGCAGACATCACGCACGACTCAAGGAGGAGAGCAGCGATGAACGCCGAGAACGCAGCCAACAGAGCTAACGCAGCCAACACAGCCAACACAGCGACCGATCCGAACAGTGCACAGGCGGGAGAACCCGGCTTCACCATCGTCCGCGAATTCGCCGCACCGCGCGCCCGCGTCTGGGAGGCCTGGACGAATCCGGACGTCATGGCCCGCTGGTTCCACCCCGAAACGTTGGTCACCCCACGCGAATCCGTCTCCGTCGACCTGCGGGTCGGCGGCGAATACACCTATACGATGCGCATTCCCAACACGGGACAGGAGTTCCCGACGGCCGGGAAGTACCTCCACATCGACGAGCCCGTCCGCCTCGACTTCACCTTGGGGAGTCCCGGCGAGGTCGACGATGCCCCGCGCGTGAGCGTCGAACTCGAGGAGATCGACGCCGACCGCACCCGCATGACGTTCACCCTGACCGGACTGCCGGGCGATTCGGGAACGGATGAGAGCGCGTACGACGGATGGTCATCGGCCTTCAACGAACTCGATACCGAGGTCAGCAGCTGATCCTGAGCGCACCGACGCGGCCCATCCGGACTCCATGCCGGATGAGCCGCCTCGGGAGTCCGTTTCTTCGTACAGACCCCCGGGTCGCAGGGGTCCGGTGAATGGCGATAAACTCAAATCACGACGAGTGAGGAGCGTTACATGAGTGACAAGGTCATTGCCCAACGTGGTCTGTGGCTGGACGAGATGGAAGTCGGCGCCACCTACAAGCACGCACCGGGCCGCACCATCACCGAGGCGGACAACACGTGGTTCACAGCCGTGACCATGAATACCCAGGCCCTGCACCTCGACGCCGCCTGGTCGGCCACCGAACCCTTCGGTGAGCGCCTCGTCAACTCGATGTTCACCCTGGCCACCCTCATCGGCCTGTCCGTGTCCCAGCTGACACAGGGCACGACCGTCGGAAACCTCGGCTTCTCCGAGGTCAGCTTCCCCTCCCCGATGTTCCACGGCGACACCCTCTACGCGGAGACGACGATCCTCGACAAACGCAATTCGAAGTCCCGTCCGGGCCAGGGAATCGTCACCTTCGAACACCGCGGCTACAACCAGGACGGCAAGCTCGTCGCGAAGGCCGTGCGCCAGGCGATGATGTTCGACTCCAGCCACGACTCGGCAACCACGACGTCCGCGGCCGAGTCCGCCGATCAGACCGACACCGGAAAGTGAGCCCCCATATGTCACTCGAGTTTAAACCCGCCTGGCTCTTCGTTCCCGGCGACCGTCCCGACCGGTACACGAAAGCGGCCGAACGCTCCGATATCGTCATCCTCGACCTCGAGGACGCCGTCAACGAGGCCGACAAAGCCGCGGCACGGGAGTCCATCGTCGACTTCCCCCTCGACCCCACCCGCACGGTCGTGCGGGTGAACTCCCACGATTCGGGCCACCTCGGCGAGGATCTGAAGATGCTTGCGCGCACCGAGTACACGGCCGTGATGCTGCCGAAGGCCGAGCGTGCCTCCGATGTGTCGATCCTGTCCGGGTTCCAGGTCATCGCGCTCATCGAAACCGCGCTCGGGGCCGTCAACGTCGCCGAGATCGCCGCCGCCCCCAACGTCTACGCACTGATGTGGGGGTCGGAAGATCTCATCGCCGACCTCGGCGGAGGGTCCTCACGCAAGCACGACGGCGGCTACCGGGACGTGGCCACGCATGTGCGCAGTCAGACCCTGCTCGCCGCTCGGGCCCATCGCAAGTTCGCCCTCGATTCGATCTGGGCGGACATCCCGAACCTCGAGGGCCTGGCTGCCGAGGCCGAGGATGCCGTGCAGTCGGGGTTCTCCGGCAAGGTCTCCATCCACCCGAACCATGTCCCCGTCGTCCGCAATGCCTTCCGCCCCAGCGGCGAACAGCTGACCTGGGCGCGATCGGTGCTCGACCTGGCGAAGACGGAGAAGGGCGCGTTCTCCTTCGAGGGCAAGATGATCGACGCCCCGCTGCTCAAGCACGCCGAACTCATCGTCGCCCGCGCGAACTGAAGAGACATCACCTCGTGAACGCCGCCGATGCACTGATCGCCGACCAGATCCGCGCCGTCCTCACCGCTGCCGAGGCGGGAGACGGGACCGCGCCCATCGTCGAGGCCGGGGACCCCGTCCTGCGCAGCGACACCCGCCCCTTCGACGGGCAGGTCGACGACGCCGAGCTCGAACGGCTCGGCGAGGTGATGCGAGCGACCATGCTCGCCGCCCCGGGAGTCGGCCTCGCCGGGCCGCAGGTGGGCATCGGCCTGTCGATGTTCGTGGCAGAAGACCCCGGTGCCCGCGATCCCGAGGTCGCGAGGGTCCGGCAACGGGAGCCGATGCCGCTGCGGGTGGTTCTCAACGCGGGCTACGAGCGTTCCAGTGCCGACGACGTCGCCTTCTTCGAGGGGTGCCTGTCGATCCCCGGCTATCAGGCCGTTGTCGCCCGCCCTCGCGTGATCGCGTTGACGGGCGTCGACCTGCAGGGCAACCCCATCGCCGAGGAGGTCTCCGGCTGGTCGGCGCGCATCGTCGCCCACGAGACCGACCACCTGTCCGGGATCCTCTTCCTCGACAAGGCCGAGATGCGGTCCTTGTCGACGAACGAATCGGTCGCGACATTCTGGCATCAGCCCTCGACGCAGAAGGCCGCCGCCGAACTCGGCTTCTCTCTGCCGTCCGGCCTGGTGATGTGAGCTCTCGCTGCTGTCGTCGGCGGGAACCAGGGTGCCAGTCATCGTGGCCTCGGGTGCCGTGATCGTTCTCACCGGCAATACAGGCGAGCATGATTCGATGATGCCATGCGACTTCCCGACATTCCCCACCGCCATCACCGTTTCGTGCGGACCACCGCTGCGCTCGGGACCGGTGCCCTCGCGCTCGTCCGCCGACGCGACGTCTCCGCCGAATACCAGGGCAGCCTGCGGGGCGCCACGGCGCTCGCCAACGCAGGCCTGACCTGGCTCACCGGGTCCCGGGCCTTCCTCGGCAAGGTGGGCGGATCGAGCGGCATCGACGAATTCCTCGGAGCCTTCTCCACCAGAGGGAGCGGTCCCGTCCAATATGCTTCCTCTCCTGCGCACATCTCCGACATCGGAGCACTCGACGGCGATGCCGACGCGGATACTTGGTGGGACGAACAGGCGAGCGTGACGTCACCGGCGTTCCTCAACGCGGTCACCGCGGCAGCAGCAGGAGCGGTCAGTTGGGCGCTCTGGCCGGCGACGGAGCGGCTGGCGGAGGCTATCGACGCGAAACTGCCGACGGGCGTCGGGCGCGGACTCAATACCGCCGTGAACGGCGGACTCGTCGCACTCACAGCGGTCCTCATCGACCGGATCGAGGACTGGGCGGGCGGCGTCGACGAAGAGGACTACGCCCCGCTCGAGATTGAACTGCCCGCCCACATTCGCGAAACGGTCGAGGCGCTCCTGGCCCAGCGGCACCCGAACGCCCCGGCGACCGCGGAAGCGATCCGCGAGCAGTTCTCTTCTGCACAGTTCTTCGTCTGGGTCGCCTACCCCGACTCCCTGCACTCGGGCGACGAGCCCGTCGTCCTCGACCCCGACCAGGTCGAGCAGCTGCTGGCGGATGAGGACATCCGTTCGATCGATGTCCGACCCCGTGCATCGGGGTCGGGTGTGGTTCCGGCCCGGCACACCTACCCGGTCACGGGAGTCACGGGCAGCAGCAGTGCCCTCGCGGACGCCGATGATGCCGGCGACCACAGCACGGTGCCGACCGGACAGCTGGAACTCTCCCTCGAAATCGTCGACGGCCGTCTCTCCAGCGTGCATCTCAGCGAAGTGGACGCCGAACCCTTTGCCGACGAGCCTCCTGCCTCCGCCCTGGCCGGCTCGGTGCCGGGCACCCTCCACCCGCAGAGGTTCGACGACGAAGAGTTCGGCTGTTCCTCGAGCTTCGAGGTCACCGACGTCGACGACGGTGCTGTCGACGACGACATCCTCACTCTCGAACGGTGGCCGCGTCCCGACGAACTGACTTTCCGGACCGACGGGGCCGCCTCTGCTCGGGAATAACCTGCGCGCGTCATCGTTATACGTTGCATGAGCGATCTTCGTACCCTCACCCTCGGCGCCGGCTGCTTCTGGTGCCTCGACGCCGTCTACCAGCGGACCACCGGCGTGAGAGAAGTGATCTCCGGCTACACCGGCGGACACACCGACAATCCCGGCTACCGTGAGGTCTGCTCCGGGATGACCGGCCACGCCGAAGCCCTGCAGGTGACCTTCGACGCCGACATCGTCCCCGAAGACGTCATCCTCGGACTGTTCTTCACCGGCCATGACCCCACGAGCCTCAACCGCCAGGGCTACGACGTCGGCACCCAGTACCGGTCGGCCATGTTCTACCGCGACGAGACCGAGAAGCAGCACTTCGCCGAAGCCATCGAATCCGCGCAGACCCTCTTCGACGATCCGATCGTGACCACCCTCGAACCGCTGGGCACCTTCTATCCCGCCGAGGCGGTCCACCAGGACTTCTACACCGCGAACCCTGACAACGGCTACTGCCGTGTCATCATCGACCCGAAACTGCGCAAGGCCCGCACCGCCTTCGCCGAGTGGGTGAGCTGATGGGCGGCCACAAGAAGGACAAGGGCAAGAAGTCCGCACACAAGAAGCACAAACGATCCACAGACGCGGGCGACGCCTGCGAAGTGACCAAAGATCGGGTCCGTGCCCACTTCCTCGACGGCAACACCGGCCCGTGGGCGAAGAACCTCGCCGCGCAGGACGCGCAGACCGCCCGCTCAGCGCAGAGCGAGAACTACGCTGACCTCGCCGAGGATGCCGCCGCCTCGGCGAGTGACCGAACGGCAGCCGTGACGCCCAGCCGCCGCGGACCCGACTACTCGGTGCCGTCATCGATCGACATCGTCGCCGATCCCGTCCTCCACGCTCTGAGCACCCGACGGTCGATCTCGAAGGTCGACCCGGAGACCCCGAACGATTCCGACCTGCTCGAGATCATCCGATCGATCTCCTCGGTCGCCGACCACAAGTCACTGCGCCCCTGGCGCTTCCTCATCATCCGCGGCCACGACCGGCACCGCCTCGGCGACGCCCTCGACGAAGCCGCCGGAGTGGTCCGCAAACCCGGCGAGACCAACACGAAGCCGCTGCGGGCAGAGCTCCTCCTCGCCCTCGTCTCCTCACCGGTCACACATGACAAGGTTCCCGAATGGGAGCAGCACGCCACCGCCGCCGGTGCCGGCCACCTGCTCGAACTCGCCCTGTGGCAAGCCGGCTGGGGAGTCATGTGGCGCTCAGGCACACTGACGAACACCGAACCGGTCCGCCGCCTCCACCGCCTGAACGATCACGAACTGCTCATGGGCTGGTTCTACATCGGAGCCGTCCCCGAACGCTACCGACAGCGCCTGACCACGAGCACCCGCCCCCTGCCGAAACCCGAACAGTTCCTCGATACCCTGTGAGCACACCCGACACCGAGACTCCGGACACGCGCCGCCTGCCCAAGGAGATCTATGTCCTCGTGGCCGCGGCCTTTATCGTGGCCCTGGGCTACGGAATCATCGCCCCCGTCCTGCCGCAGTTCGCAGCGAGCTTCGACTTCGGGGTCACCGCCGCAACCATCGTCGTCTCCTCCTTCGCGTTCTTCCGGTTCGTGTTCTCGCCCTCGTCGGGCCGCCTCGTCGATGCCTTCGGCGAACGCCGAATCTACATCACCGGCCTCCTCATCGTCGCCGCCTCCACCGCGGCCGTCGCATTCGCCCAGAACTACTGGCAGCTGCTGATCTTCCGCGGGCTCGGCGGCATCGGCTCGACCATGTTCAGCGTCTCCGCGATGGCCCTCATCGTCCGGCTCGCCCCGATCGACGCCCGTGCGAAAGCCTCTTCGACGTATGCGACAGCGTTCCTCGTCGGCAATATCGCCGGGCCCGTCCTCGGCGGTGCGATGGCCGGATGGGGGATGCGCATCCCGTTCGTCATCTACGCCGTCGGTCTGCTCATCGCCGCCATCGTCGTCCGCGTCTTCCTCGGCTCCACCGCCTCATTCGGCTCCTCCACGAAGTCCGGGCGTGCCCGCCTGGAGGCGGAGAAGGACAAGGAGCAGCAGGAAGTCATGTCCTTCCGGGAAGCCTGGAAGGATTCGGCCTACCGCTCCGCGCTCATCTCCGCTTTCGTCCAAGGCTGGTCGGCGATGGGCATCCGCGTGGCCATCTACCCGCTCTTCGCCATCCAGGCACTCAAGGCCGATACGGCCGTGGCCGGACTGGCTCTGACCATGTTCGCCATCGGCAATGCCTCGGCGGTCACGGTCGTGGGGCGCTTCGCGGACACCGTCGGGCGCAAGCCCTTCATCCAATGGGGTCTGTTCGTCCTCGGCGTGACGACCGCGGCGTTGGCCTTCATCGACTCGATCTGGCTGTTCTTCGCCTTCTCGGTCATCGCCGGCGTCGGCTCCGGCCTGGCCAATCCCGCGCAGCAGGCCACGGTCGCCGATGTCATCGGCCGCGACCGCAAGGGCGGCCGAGTGCTCGCCCGTTACCAGATGGCCCTTGACGGCGGAGCCATACTCGGCCCGATCATCGCCGGAGCCGTCGTCGACCACTTCGACTACTCGTGGGCGTTCCTGCTCACCGGTGTCCTCGGCATCATCGCCGCCGGTCTGTGGTTCTTCGGCCGCGAGACCCGACCGAGGCAGCCGGCTTCGACTCAGTGACGCAGGTGCGGCTGGGCGCGCCCCGGTTCTGATTCCGAGAAGTCAGGTTTTCCTCATGGGCGGCTCAGCGGACACTCACTAGGATGGCTCTGTCGGCGTTCTGCGTCGTCGCCCTGTCTACGACAAAGAAAGTCCCCTTCTGTGAGTTTCCTGACTCGACTGAGCTTGAAGAACCGGGCGCTCATCGCGCTCATCTCCGTCGTTGCCGTCATCTTCGGCGTCATCGGAGCCGGTGCCCTCAAGCAAGAGCTCTTCCCATCCCTCGACAACCCACAGGCCACGGTCACCGCCTCCTACGAGGGGGCGACCCCCGAGGCCGTCGAATCCGAAGTCACCGACCCCCTCGAAGGGGCGCTGACCGCACTGCCCGAAGTCGAGGACATGACCTCGACATCCTCGGCGGGCAGTTCGCAGATCACCGTGGGCACGAAGTACGGCGACGACTCCGATGACGTCGTCCGTGCTCTGCAGCGCGCGGTCTCCCAAGTGCAGCCGACCCTGCCCGACGGGGTCGAACCGAACGTCATGATGATGGGCACCGACGATATTCCGGTGCTCGCCCTCTCCGTGACCTCCGACGCCGATGAAGACCAGCTGGCCGCGAATCTCGAGGACATGGTCGAGCCGGAGCTGAAGAAGGTCGACGGAGTCTCCCAGGTGCAGATTGCCGGTGCGACGACCAAACAGGTCGAGATCAGCATCCGTCGCGACGATCTCGAGGACGAAGGAGCCAACCTCGACGAGGTGGCCGGAATCCTCCAATCCAACGGCGTCCCCACCTCGGCGGGTGAGCTCAAGGGCGCCGACGGCACGGCCCCGGTCGAGGTCGGCACGCGCATCCGCTCGATCGATGCGATCAAGGACCTCGTCATCTCCGGCAAGGACGGACCGATCCAGGTCTCCGACGTCGCCGACGTCAAGCTCGTCGACGAGCCCGTCGAATCGATCTCGCGCACCAACGGACAGCCGTCGCTGTCCGTGTCGGTGATGAAGGAATCCGACGCGAACACCGTCGACGTCTCACACGCGGTGGCCGACAAGCTGCCTGAACTCGAGAAGATGATGGGCGACAACACTGAGTTCGTCTCCGCGTTCGACCAGGCACCGTTCATCGAGCAGTCCATCCACGACCTGCTCAACGAGGGTGGGTTGGGCCTGATCTTCGCGGTCCTCGTCATCCTTGTCTTCCTGCTCTCGGTGCGGGCGACGATCATCACCGCCATCTCCATTCCGCTGTCCCTCCTCATCGCCATGATCGGCCTGTGGATGGGCGGGGAGACCCTCAACATGCTCACCCTGGGAGCGCTGACGATCTCCGTCGGCCGCGTCGTCGACGACTCCATCGTCGTCATCGAGGCGATCCGAAGACGTCATGCCTCCGGTGGTGACAAATTCTCGAACATCCTCGCCGCCGTCTCCGAGGTGGCCGGGGCCATCACCGCGTCGACCCTGACCACGGTGGCCGTGTTCCTGCCGCTGGCGTTCGTGACGGGGCAGACCGGCGAGATGTTCCGGCCCTTCGCCCTGACCGCGACGATCGCCCTGCTCTCCTCCCTGTTTGTGGCGCTGACGATCGTGCCCGTCCTCGCGTACTGGTTCCTCCGTCAGCGTGAAGCGAAGGTCAAGCTCACCCGCGCTGAGAAGGCCGAGATCCGTCGCAGCCGCAAGTCGATGCTGTCGCAGTGGCGGACAGAGAAGAAGGCGGCGAAGAAGGCCGACAAGAAGCGCGACCTCGTCGCCGCCGGTGCCGAAGCCGAGGACACCGGCCCGCGCGACGATGCCGATTCCTCCCTTCCGGCTGCTGCCTCTGCGCGAGGCGAAGCCTCCACCCATTCCGAACCGACCGGAGTGGCCGCGGGCGGTCCGCGCTACGGCGAATCCGCAGACGGCACGGAAGCAGTCGACGAACTCGCCGGAATGCACTCGCCGGTGACCCGTCTGCAGAAGACCTATATGCCGGCGATCTCGTTCTCGACGAAGCACCCGATCGTCATGATCCTCATCGCCGTGCTCGTGCTCGCCGGCACCGGAGCGATGATCCCGCAGCTGAAGACCGAACTCTTCGGCGACACAGGGCAGGATTCCCTGCAGATCTCGCAGACCTTCGACCCGGGCACCGACCTCGACGAGGCATCGGAGCAGGCGAAGAAGGTCGAGGACATCCTCGCCGACGAATCCGACGTCGACAACTACCAGCTGTCGCTGGGCGGCACGTCATTCGGCTTCACCGACGATTCGTCCCTGACAGGTACCTATATCGTCAACACGAAGTCCGGAGTCTCGGCGCAGTCGATCTCCGCGGACCTGCAGAAGCAGTTCGACGATCTCAAGGGCGCCGGCGACGTCGAGGTGGCAAGTCAGAGCTCGACTCCGGGTTCGCAGACGATCGACGTCACGCTCACGGCCACCGATCCACAGGAACTCGAGGACGCGACGAAGACGGTCAGCGACAAGCTCGAAGGGGTGTCTTCGGCACAGTCGGTGACCAGTGATATCGCTGCGGTCCAGCCCGTGATCGAGGTCAAGGTCGATCATGAGAAGGCAGCCGAGGAGAACCTCACCGAGGCGTCCATCGGCCAGTATGTGCAGCGTGCCATGCATGGTCAGCAGATCGGTGAGGTCGTCATCGACGATGTCTCGCATTCGGTGACCAGCGATATCGCTGCGGTCCAGCCCGTGATCGAGGTCAAGGTCGACCATGAGAAGGCCGCAGAGGAGAACCTCACCGAGGCGTCCATCGGCCAGTATGTGCAGCGTGCCATGCATG
>OMJG01000927.1_pt1 | contig 19282 bp, 17 predicted proteins | sample 1646431 | NCBI WGS metagenome assembly OMJG01 (sample SAMN03771674, study PRJEB25209) | food metagenome | isolation source: Cotija cheese | place: Mexico:Jalisco,Michoacan | collected 2011-12-12
GATGATTAGCTTAGCCTTCCTGCGAATACTCTTGAAAAGATTCTAAACACGTTCTAAGGGGCGTATATTGAATTCAAGGGCTAAATATTAACCCTGGCACCTATCTTTGTGAGCAATCACACTTATTTTAATGTCACTCGGCAAATAGTTTTGATTACTTCAACTGGCCGTTGGCACTTCAATTATGTAGCTATTGAGCTTAATGCTGACAAACCGCCAACTGCCAAAACTGTATCTGACAGTTAGTCACATTACTACTCGTTAGTGCCAGCAACAATGCTGATTTGCGCACATTTCACTTACGGGTGTCATCCTAATCATAATCAACAGAATGGAGGTTATATTTTGGAAAAGACTGAAAAAAGGACGTCATGCAACAATATGTGACCGACAAGTATTTCACTAAGGGACATTGGTGGACTAAGATTTGGCAGACCCTTGTTGCCATTATTGGCTGGATCTGTGTTGCAGTTCCAGTCTACTGGACGATTTCTTCAACATTACTCGCGAACAATCCGCGCTTTATTCACGCTTTATTCACGCTTGGAAGTACGAGGAAGGCAAGACTCTATTTTACTTTTTTGACCGTTTTTTCATTTTCGCATTTATTTTAATTGCTATTATCGTGATTATCTCAACAATTCACAATAATCACCGGGTCAAGCAACACATTAGTAAGGAACGCCAATATGACGAAGAACAACTCGCCATTCGCAAGCGGCGTTTAAATAATTTTTATACGACGCGCTTTGGTCAAGAAACCTTCCGCCAACATGTTAAACATTACACGGTTGATCCTGAACAAAATCTTGACGTTCACGAAATTCACAAATTGTACGAGGACTAAGCTATGGAAATAATGCAAACATTAAAACCTTTTGAAAGCATCTGGAACTTTGTCCTGCTACTACTAGTTTCCTACCCGATTTTAGGGGCATTTGCCTGGTTTGTCGGGGTCTTATGTTACCAATTAATCTATCGGCACCGGCATACCGATGATGTCGAATTCAAGGAACTAGCACCCGCAGAACAACCTTTGATCACCATCATGATTCCTGCCCACAATGAAGAAGTCATGATCGAACATACGATTGATTACTTAATGACAAGTTTGAATTACACGAATTACGAGGTATTGGTTACCGATGACGGATCAATGGATAAAACCCCTGAAATTTTAGCACGTTTGCAAGATAAATATGCCAAGTTACGGGTCGTCACTATTCGTAAAAATCAAGGTAAGGCTCACGCTTTTAACGTTGGCGTCGGCTTTGCCCGGGGTGAATTCATTTTAAGCAACGATGCCGATTCAATTCCCGAACCCGATGCACTTTGGAAATACATGAGTTACTTCATGGGTGAGGAACATGCGAATACGGCGGCCGTTACTGCTAATATGGATGTTCAAAACCGTAGCACGATTATCGCCAAATCCCAGACGGTAGAATTTTCTAGTATCGTTGGGGTGATCAAGCGTAGTCAGGTCAGCGCCCTTGGTAACATGTACGCCTAAAGGCCGCGACATCCAATACACGTAAGACGCCCTCAAATGTCACTCTGCTTAGACGCACACCACGGCCCTTTCGACGATGGAGCATCGGCCAATCATGATCTACCACGTCAAACGCTAATTGGTGATCCATATCAGGCAATGATTCTGTCCGACTGACTAGTTCAAAACCTGCGCTAAGCGCTCGGTCTTCGAGCCATTGTTTCTGCTGTTCAATGGTGACATGTGGGACCACCCGCCCCTTTGGATGCTTGGGATCAATAATCGAGTGAGTTGGATTAGCCGTAAGTCGAAAATGCAACACCATTCCGACCTTTATATGATCTAGCCAGGCATCATATGACTTAGTCACCGCTGTTTTCGCGACACCGTACTGCTCAAGCTGTTCAAGCACCGGTCGTTCCGCACTCAACAACAATAAATAGTTTTTACCATTTAAACGGTCGATCCGCCAAAGATGACGATTCCGCTGGCTACTATCAATTTCTTCAGGAAAACTTTGTTCTACCCAATTATGATAAGCACCTAAATGGCTGAGATCCTTTATTTTATAGCGATTATTGATATCAATTTCAACTCTTGATAAGTACATCGGCGACTCCCTTCTATAAATAATTCATCATATCATGATTGGTATCAGCATTGTTGGCTTTAAAATACGGATTTTCAAGCGGTACGCGGTCAACCGCTATCGCTCGGAACCCATACTGCCGATGTCGTTGATCGAATGAAACCGCCACATCCTTCACCATCGAATTAGGACGATCAGGTAACAATTCCGCATCTGCAATGAGTTCAGCCACAAAAGTGCTACGCCGGGTCTTTTTCATGTAAAAACGAGCTGCGTGCCAGCTTAAGGTTTGCAGCGTTTGGGCTGGATTACTATTCAAACTAATTTCTGTCATTATTGCACCAGCTAAGACATTCGCGCGTCGACCTAATGCTAGTTGAAAATGGGGATGATGTAGGGCCCAATCAATTTGGTCGATCAATGCGTCATCTTCACTCCCTACCGCAACCATAAAGACAGCATCCTGCAAGTAGTCTCGATAAGTCAGCTTACGGCGACCATGTTTCCACTCGACAATTTGAAAGTCAGTGAGCGGTTCCGCCGGTTGATCGACTCGAACGGCATAGGCTAGCTGATTCAACGTTTGAATTCGTGAATCACGTCTCGGATAGCCAAGAGCTGCGGCAATCAAGCCAATAACGGCACTCTTAGAAGGATAATCATAACTAGTCCGACGATCAAAATTCGCTTCATTACCATACGATTGCAATGGTGCTGTCAGTCTAATCGTTACCGTTTTCATCCTTGACCACCTTTGTTAATTCCGTTGCGAGCTGTTCTAGTAAGTCTGTCAAATTATCAGCAGATGTCGCAACCTGTGACTCATTAGCGCCCAAATCAACATTCAGTAACGGCTTCTCAACAAATGACAACGCTGCTTGATAGGCAGCCGTCAATTGTTGAACCGATTGCTTGACGTAACCCGTCTTAGAAGATACTGGATCTTCGAAACCAGAAACCAGATTGACTGGCGTATCAGGTCGCAAGGTCACCATTACATAATTCGGTAGTGTTTTGTTGGCAAACGTATTTTGTTTGCCAGTCGGCATTGATAAGACAAAAGCCTTCACAAATTCACGAATACCATCAATAGCGGCGGTTTCACCGAGGTTAGCAATTAGCTCGTTGACATTGGCATACCGGTACAAAGTCGCCGAGTTAAATTCTAAGGTTCCTAACATGGCCGCTCCAGTACTATCTTCTGGCTGCAAGTCATCTAGGGCCGTGAAATAATCAAATTCAGGAACCACTTCATGTGTTGAGATAGCATGCGCAACCTGCGCGGCGGCCTCAACATTCAATTCAGGATTATCTGCAACCATTCGGCCAAACAATGCTAAATCAATCGACTGATTGCCTTTCAATACGGCTTTAATCGCCTTTTTATCAAGTTCTCCATCCGCATTATCCGTCACATACTGTGCCAGTTGGTCAATTTGACCGGGACTAACGAGTAATAACGCACTTGTCTCTTCATCTTTATCCAGCTTAACGCCAGCTAGCTTGAAAACAGCATTAACTTGTTCCCAGGCATCATCGTCATCCAATTCAGAGGTCAACTTTTGAAGCGCCTGTTTCAAGAGTTGAGCCGCCACTTTAGTTCTGAAGCCCACCGTCACCGTGTCATCCTTAAAGCTTTGGCGTACTGCCCGCTTCCAACTTTGAGATGAGACTCGTGCTCGTGTAACACCACCGTATAAGGCCGTTTTAGGTGCCCCAGTATCATCCCGGTTAATATTTGAAGATGGCACCGTTTGAATCACATGTATATCAAGATATAAGTTATTGGTCGTCATTAGTTTTTCTTCCCTTCAGTTGTCACCGTTAGTGGACGATAATATTGCTGCCCCCATTGCAATCGAACCTGGCTCGCATGCTCATAATCTTGCTGAAACCAATAGAGGTCTTGCGCTAAACGTGCATAGTCGATTTTTTGCAATTGATTGTTGGCTTTTAGCATACTTACTAAGTGTGTCAGCGCGTTGATGATACTAGCAACGTTAGTCGTTGCCAATAATGGTTGCATCCGGCGGTCTAGCGCAACCCTGGTCTCTTCGTTACGCCGTAAACTTGCGAGGGCTCTGAATAACGGCATGCCTTGGTCTTTTACATCTGCATGTGGGTTAGCTGGACCATACACCAAGGATTCAGTTCCCTGCTGCTGAATCGCATAAAATCGAATGGCAGTATAAACGGCCACTTCCGCCTTAGTGGGCTGGCCATCTTGACTCAACATGTTACGTTCTAAATGGGCCATCATCACCGGCCATAGCGTCTGGGCTTGCGGACTAGTCAGTGCCGTTGCGTGTCGGACATTAGCTAACACACCCTTGTTAAGATTACCATTGTTGTATAACTGTCGAATAATACTGATAGTTGCCGATTGAATTTTACTTTCCATCTGCAATTTTCGCCTACTTTCCACTTAGTTGTGTAAACACGAGTCGGCGCAATTGATTATTGGCCGTAAAAATATTAACTTGCCGAAGCACGTTATTTTTATCACGTTCAACAATGCCCCGAACATCACGTGATGAACTAGTTGCCATTATTGCACTGGCTGCTTGTAGCGTTATTTGTTGCAAAGTCTGCCGCCACTCATCAATCTTAGCATCCCGATCATCGTTGCCAGTCAAGCTAGCCAGCCACTCCTTAAATGGTCGATTTAGACTCGCATAGAACTGAACACTATGGCGTTGAGCAAATTGCTTAGCGTCGATATTCCGGATTTGGCCGACCGTTGCAGCAAAGTGATAGTACCCATCACCAATTTTTTGTGTCAGTTCGATGACATCTTCAATCCGAACGGGCCAATAATCGGTCGTTGCCTCATCGAACAGCACGTCTGCTTGAATTTGCATGTCATCATAGACCTCAGTTGCCGGCATCTGTGAAGACATGTTACCATCACTGATCAATGCCGTAGAAGCTAACCACAATTGCTGGTCATCTGCTACTAAGTCCTCCGTCTTTAAGTAATGTAGCCATGCAACAATTCCCGCTTCATGAATATCGTCACTATGATTGACGTTGACATATTGACCAAAATTACGCCACATCGCTTTACCCATGTATTTAATTCCATTGACTGCTGGCCGAAAACGACTGGTCTTTTTATCTTGGCGCCACAAAGTCATCGGCTCAATCAGGGCATCTTCAGTATCAAACATCGGAATACCCGCACTATAGATTGTCGGCCGTTGTTGATCATCCCACTCAAGATGCAATAATCGTGACCAAGTGGTATACAATGCTGCTAAGTTATCCGGGACTTGTTGACGCTGACGTTCTTGCAAGTATGCGGTCAAGGTCGCATATTCCCAGACGGGTTGCTGTACGATGTACTGGCCATCTGAAGCAGTTGGGACTAAGACTAAATTCAACATTAAAATTTTAAATAGGGAGGGGCCACTCGCATAAACCGGATTGAGTCGATACAGCCAGCCAGCCCCGTTAGAGAATTTTTCGTCACTATTAATCTTTGTCTTGTCAGTAACCCCAGTATAATTTTGATACATAATCAGCCAGCGTACTAACTCGGCTAATGTCAAATCATTTTTAGTTTCATTAACCTTGGGAGCGAATAACGCTACCGAATTACCACTCTCAGAGATGCGTCGATTCATTTGTCGCACAGCAACTTGGCCGGTAGGTTTGCCCGTCCGTTTACTACGTGCGACACTCTTCGTCTCAGGGACAAATTCATCATATGCCGACGCTGTTACTTGATAAAACGGTTGATCACCAAACAAATCGAACTGCCCCGCATGATCTTGCAAATAATCCGTCACAATTGTGGAAAAATGACCACTTGCAAACAAGTCTGCCCAAGTTTGCTTTAAATCATCGTGAATCTCATCAATCCCGTAGTCCTCATCAACGTGCTCGACTTTGGCCATATCATCGACGGTCAACCACTCATAGGCTTGATTATCAGCGTTGTACCGCGTATAGATTGTCGTCAGAATTGCCAATAACAGTCGTAAAATCGCTAAGTCTTGTGCACGCATATCACCAGCGAGTTGTCGATAATACTGGGCATTTTGAAACAACTCAATTAGTGAAACTGTGACCTCTTGATTCGTACGGGCATCGATCACTACAATCCACGGATCCGTCGTCAAATTAAAAGTTTGCATTGTCACCGTCTTCATTCCTCCTTCGAATAACTCAATCCTAATTGTGATGAGTAACTGAGCCGCCACTTACCAAACTCAGCAGTCAGCTTCTGATCAAGTGGTAATACCAGCACACCACGTAGCCAAATATCGTCCTGCCAACGCGCATGGTAAGGTCGCGTCAAATCTTCTAGCTGATTGATTGCTTTGGTGATGTTAGGTGTTACCGCTACCGGCAAGCGTAACGTCTGCTGTGCAATTTCTGTGGAAGCGACCTCATCTAATTTACGACCATCCAGTAGAAAATCATCTTGATTCACGTGCTGGATCAAGATAACTTCTAATGTTTCTTGAATATCACGTACAGCTGCACTGGCCTGCTGATCAGTGACAATATCGCGATGATTGCGATCCAGCTACCCATGAATTGATTTACCATGCTTTAGTTGTGGCGCACTAATTTGAAAAACTTGAGCTTTCTGTTGCTCGGTCTTTAGATCCGTCGCAAAATCTTCCGCAGCAGTTGTAATCTCAGGAACTTGTGTATCCGTCGCCGAATCATATACCTGCTGAACGAGGGTGGAAATATCGTCAGGCAACTTAATTTGATTCTTGAGAAAATAATCGGTCTTCATCAATAAATACTTGCCGTAGACGGCCTCATTGCCTGCACCATAGTCGCCGAAACCCTTGATACCCATAATTTTCAACTGTGGTTGTTGAAAATTATGTGGCCGTTGAATCATTTGATGTCGATGCAAACGACCGGCCCGCTGTAAGATCAAATCCATCGGGGCAATGTCCGTATACAAGATATCAAAATCGATATCTAAGGACTGTTCCAACACCTGGGTGCCAATCACGACTAATTTAGTAGGCCGCTCGCCGTGTTTCCCAATCGCCGCTTGTAATTTCATTTCCTGTTGAGCACGATCTGGCGCTAAAAATGCCGAATGTAACACCATTAGTGGCACATCTGCGGGAATCAGTGCCGCTAAGTCCTGCGCTCGCTTGACAGTATTGACAATAATTCCAGCAATGCTCCCTTGACTCAATTGCTTCAACAACGTCATAATCAATTCCTGATCATCCTGGTTGTTACGCTGAACTTCAAGTGTAAGTGCAGTTTGATCACTTTGGCCTTCAAAATTAGTCAATTGTTTGATGTCCGGACCGTCCAATATGCTTAACAACGGATACGCCTGCGTGTCTTCCCAGCCAGTCGGAGCGACTTTCAATATTTGATGATAGCGCCGACCATACTTTCCCTTTAAATACGCTTTTAATAGCTGATTCCGTTTTGCTTTGGGTAAAGTTGCCGATAAAATAACAACGGGCACGTGATATGCGCCTAACCATTCGATTGCTCTGAGCAGATACTTATTCATGTACGCATCATAGGCGTGCACTTCATCAATCACAACAACTTTTCCAGAAAAACCAAGGTGGCGCAAAAAAAGATGCTTTTGTTTCAATCCCATTAGTAACAAGTTATCGATAGTCCCCACTGTAAATTTGGTTAAAATCGACTTTTTTCCGCCAAACCAACTATTGACAGTCACGGCACCATCATGTTCATCTGTTGAATTAACATTGCTGGCATTCGGCAAACGCTTATACATCTGATTAAACTGTGCCTTACCATGCATCAATTTAATTGAGAGTCGGGCTGACTGTTCATCTGCAACACGCTCCAGCCAGTCATTCACACGTGCAAACATCGCGTTAGTGGTTGCCTGGGTAGGAAGCCCCATATACACCCCGTCACGACCGGTCATTCTTGCAAGCTGTTCAACAGCAATTAACGCAATCTCAGTCTTGCCCAGTCCCATTGGCGCCTCAACGATGGCCATTCCAGGATCACTAGTCGCCCCGAGTGCGTTCGTAATGGCTGCTTGAACCGGTCGCGCGTGAAAGCCAAAGCGCACCTGATATGGGTCCCGATCGTGAGCAAGCGGTGCCGGCACCCATTCATCATCTGACTGCCAAGTTGTGATTGCGTCGCGAAAACGAGCCTGCAAATTAATATCTGTCACCGACTGCATTGTTGTCACTAATGGGAATAGTGGTTTATCAGGATTTTCATTTAAGTACTCGCTTGAAGCCAACCAATCTGCCATAATTAATAGCCCAGTTAAAATCACGGCTTCAGGCTGGTTTAAAGTAGGAATTTCGGCAGTAGTCTGATAGCCGGCAGTATGTAACCCATATGCCACTAGTTCACGTTGAACTTGTTGCCATGCTATTTGGAGACCAGGTTGGTTATCATTCTGATAGTAATTAGCCGTGTAGTCTTTAATCTGTCGTTTTGGTGAAGCGCTTGCAGTTTTGCCATGATGTCCACCAATAATTGCCCCCACCGATGGATTCACTCCGAATGATTCTAGAATGGCTTCACCGGCAAGTGCGTGAGGTGATTCACGTGCGGATGACAAGTTTAAACTAGCTAAATCTTGAAATCCATTTTGCATCAGTTGTTCAATTAATAATTGGTCTAATTGATGATCGCCATTATAAGCTGGCTTAGTCTGAAATGCTGGGGTGGCTTTTCCAATATCATGGGTAAAGCCCAAAAACTTCACTAATCTCTGTACATCTTCCTCCGAGGTCACTTCTGATAATTGTTGCCGCTGACCATCGCTCAACCAGTGATTGAATAACCAATTAATGGTGTTTTCACAATCCTTTAGATGAACAATCAGTGGCAGCCAAAGCCGCTGACCATCATCTGAGCGCTTCTTGGCCCATAGGCTCTGTGCTAACCGTGAAAATTCTGTCATTGATTTTTCGCCCCCTAACATTAGTATTACTATTAGCACTTTTAGACGATCAATGCTGGTAGTTATATACGAAAGATAATCATTGTACCGTGTAATCTCCGTTCACTGATCTTACTCTCATTGGATATTTATTTTGAGTTTCTAGCTGTCTGTAAAACAATTTCAAAAATTAACTATATCTTATATTAACATTTAACTTTTAAAGATTCAGCTTCATACTTAATAAAATATGGCTATCTTTATCTAAACTATTTATGTGAAGAAAAATCGTTGAAACGGTAAATAATTTTGCATTATAGATGAGATATGTATTTTACAAGCCTAGTGCTTATTGTCCACCACATAGTTATTGTTATTCATAAATTTATCGCTTAATATTTTTGTATCACACAATTTGCATGACCTAATAATTTCAATCAGTACTCACAGCAAGTGCAAATTCAATGCTATGAAGACCGCCTTGCTACAATGCCCCCTTGCTTGTATGGTCAATATTAATGGCAACAATTAAGCAAGTTGACTTAAATCTCTCAAGTACTGATTTGATATTGCTGCTATAATAGGCTTTGTTTAGTCTATTCCCCATGTATACGGGGGTGATCCCAGCGACGTGTTCGGTGTGCTGTCTGGCGGTATCTATTCCCCATGTATACGGGGGTGATCCTCAATTATACATCAAAGGAGGAATTATGTAATGCTATTCCCCATGTATACGGGGGTGATCCTGAAAACGGTGAAAATATTAGACGTAAAATTGACTATTCCCCATGTATACAGGGGTGATCCCATCTCCGATGGTCCGACCAGTGCCAAAGCCCACTATTCCCCATGTATACGGGGGTGATCCCTGGCTGGCTCAGCAGTTTCATCATTCCTGTTTCTATTCCCCATGTATACGGGGGTGATCCCCAGACTTGTGGCCGTAACCTAATAACGATAAGCTATTCCCCATGTATACGGGGGTGATCCTGACAGGCAATTTTCCCGATTATGAAAGCCGTCCTATTCCCCATGTATACGGGGGTGATCCTATAAACTTAACATATCATCATCAGTAATCGGACTATTCCCCATGTATACGGGGGTGATCCTATACGGATAAGACGAATAAGTCTACGAATAAGCTATTCCCCATGTATACGGGGGTGATCCCTGTTTCCGTATCATCATCATCAGTTGTAATTTCTATTCCCCGTGTATACGGGGGTGATCCTATGCTTCGCTCATGTGGTATGATGAGTTCCTTCTATTCCCCGTGTATACGGGGGTGATCCCTAACATTGGTTCTAAGACGGACACAAAACTTACTATTCCCCGTTTACACGGGGGTAACCCAAACAAAGCCATCTAAACAACAAATTACTTTCAAACAAATACAACGCCACAAATATAAAAGTGCATGTTTCACACGTCAGCACGCTACAAAGTCTCACTATACATTTAAAGAACCATCTTTAATCAACTTGTGGGCTAACGCCAGTGTTGCCTTAGCATCTGAAAGCGCGTTATGTGGCCTTAAGTTCACGATTTGATAAGCCGCTAACACCGTTGACAAGCGATAATTATCTAGGAAGACATTTGTGCGTTTCACAATGGGCATGAGATCTGTTGTCTGATTGGTCAATCCTTCTATGTCTTTTTCTATAAATGCTTGCTTCAAGAACATTTCGTCAAAATGAAAATTATAGCCTACGATTACACTGTTACCGATAAAGACCTTCATTTCACTCAACCCCATAGCTATCGAAACGCCTTGCTCATTAAGCATGTCACGTGTAATCCCAGTAAGTTCAACAATTTTTTGGGGCAACAATCGATCAATTTTTATTAGTCGGCTAAACTCACTCGTTTGACCATCGGGAATACTTTTAACTGCTGCGATTGAAATAATAACATCTTTACTTGGATCCAGTCCCGTCGTTTCAATATCTACTGCCACGACCGGTTCATCACTGTAGTGAGACTGTTGTCGTTGAACTTTTCGCGTCATCATACGTGCCTTATGAAACTTAGCAGCGTTACTATAGCCATGTTTTTCCACCGACTGACTCGCTACAAGGTGCATCATTAGCGGAATCCCATCAAAATCTACCACTTGATGATCATGACGAGTCGTCTTGAATTGATAACCGAGTTCGTTATTGGCATTGTAGACCATGGTTGCTTCACCCCGGCCAATATTCTCAACAATCCGCAACCACAATGAATCACGGACACGGGCACTAACATTACCCACATAGACCCCTGTCTGAATCTCTTGATACCATTTGGTCAGATCGCCACGCAAAGCATTTGGCACCTTTGTTAGTGTAATTACAATCATTTTATTCCACCCACTTCAGTCTCGTGATATTGAACACCAAATTCTTGTAATCCCAATCGATCATCCCAAAGGCTAAGATTACTAACTTCCGTAGTAGTATCACTAACACCGAGAATTGACTTCAAATCTGAGACCATTCGTCGCAATAATTTGCCATCAACAAAGGCGTCTCGCATTGCCAAACGCGTACTTCTAGCAATATCTTCATCGGCCGTCGAAGCAGCCACGATATCAAAGGCAACCGGAATTGAAGTTTCAGCCTTATACAAGTCAGCGAAATCATAAACAAAAGATAGGTCATGACCAGTGTGCACAAATCCAAGCCCCGCCGAAGCCCCCATCGCCATAATGACGCTATAACTCAACCCATATAATGCTTGGTGCGCTGCAGTCAACGCCTGATTAATTGGTGAGCTCGCTTCAAAATTGTCAGGATTGTATTCACGCCGGGTCCAACTGACCCCCGTACGTTCAGACTCCAATCGATAAACTTGGCGAACACGTGCACCTTCCTTACCGCGTAGCTTTTGCATTGATAAAGTTGTCACGTCATCATTCGGAAAACGCATTTGATACATCTTACGTGCAACTGTCAAACGTGAACGTTGATTTGAAAATAATCTTGCCTGGGCTTCAAGCAATCGCGACGAGTGATTCAATGCTCGACCATGTGCATACTGCCGCACACCCCGCTCACCGACCCACACAACTGCCATTCCCGCGTCCCCCATTAGTTCCATCGCCCGGTGCGTAACATCCACACCTGGCCCCAGCATTAACACACTAATAATTGCTGCTGGTACAAAAACAACACCACGAGCATCACTGACTCGAATCGCACTATCTTGACGATCAAGTTTGGCATGTTCCAAGTATAAGAAAGTTAATCGGTCATGAATTCGACTCAACTCTGACAATTCTGGCTTTTTTGCTCCAGATTTTTTCATTAGTACTGCACCTCCAAAGTGACTAGCATCAAGTTCACACAGTTGATTCTCCAAAAGCAATTTTTCCATGGATAAAGAACATAATGAACTTTTAAATATAGGATAGGGATTGGCCAAACAAAAAAAGCGCTTACATTGCACTGTAACTCATATATTCAAAAAAACTTCTGAATATCTATATTTCATCAAAATCATTGCATCTTCATAATTATAATAGCATAATTCATTTGCCAGAAAAAACACATATATGTATACTTATTGTCAGATATCAGATACAAAGTTAACTAAAAATTGTTCATCGGTGCTTCCGTATTGTTGATATATCAGCATTTCTATAGTCTATTCCCCGTGCATACGGGGGTGATCCTAATAAAACTATAATGTCTCTTTTACTACTGTACTATTCCCCGTGCATACGGGGGTGATCCTAACGTTGAGGTTATGCGTCAGTCATTAAATTCCTATTCCCCGTGCATACGGGGGTGATCCTAACATACGGGATACCGCTATCCTTTAAAACTACTATTCCCCGTGCATACGGGGGTGATCCCCGGGATTAGACGCCCGTAAAACGGCCCGTGAGCTATTCCCCGTGCATACGGGGGTGATCCTGAGTGATTAAGTTGAAACATTTTTGGCGACAGCTATTCCCCGTGCATACGGGGGTGATCCCAGCAAGAGCGTGTCAAGCAACTGCGTGCGCGTCTATTCCCCGTGCATACGGGGGTGATCCCAATTCCAGACGCGATAATAAAAATTACCGATGCTATTCCCCGTTTAATCGAAAGGTTACCTTTCTCTTCCGTCTATTCCCCGTGTACACGGGCGATCCATATTTTAAATAAAGAATCTGGTCAGCCTTTAATCGCACTGTTGGATGCAAATCTGGCTGGGCCTGTTGAACCATTTGCAACATATATTGAAAACGTTACCAACTATAAAATTTATATTGAAGAAGGTGAAAAAATGTTTGAACTACTCGAGGCCATTATTAACATCATCAAATATCTTGGAATGGCAATTGTATTCGGATTTTTAGCGTATGCTCTAATTTATATAATGATCGGCGTATTTACGATGAATTAGATCCACTACTTTCCATAACATAAAATGAAATTTTCAGTATCAAACTAACTTGCTTGAATTTGTTTTCTAGCCTACCTATTTCGTTTTATATTTTAATTCAGCTTGATTATCGCAACATTTCCTTCAATTTTTACGTCACCAGTCAATCAAATTGGACTACCGATTCATGATCACAATCTAGCAGCCTAAATAGCCACCTTCGCTAATTAAAGATTAATTAACGAGGATGGCTATTTAGGCTACTATAAACTTGCTGATAACATTACTGCCGACTACCTGTATACCTCTAGTAACCATTTATTGACTGTTGCCGCTGAAGTATCATTGTTGGCTTAGCGGCCTGTGCATGCTGGACTGTTGCTCTGGCCAATTCGTACTGTGCATCAATAACCCGTTCAGACCCATACGGCGCAGCATCTTGAGCCACTGACAATTCTGTGCAGCCAAGAATGACAGCATCACAATCGGCGACGTTCAATAGTTGATCAATTAATCCATGGAATTTGACCCGATCCACATAGTCATGCTGCTTGATATCTTCATAAATTAAAGCCATTACTTGAGCTTGCTGCTGCTCAGTTGGCACAACCGGCATATGACCATTAGCTCGAATGAGTTGCTGATAAAGTTGTGACTTCAGCGTTCCCGTCGTCGCCAAAATACCGATTCGTAACGGTCGCGGTTGCTGCAATTGACAAGCCGCTTCGACTGCAAGTGCTGGCATATTTAAAATCGGCACGTTGGTAATCGCTGTTAACGCCGGTATAAAATAATGCGCCGTGTTACACGTCATCACGATAAACTTAGCCCCTAACCGATTAAGTAACTGCACGTCCGCTTTCAATGATGGTAGTGGGTTCGTACAATTATGATCCAAAATATAGGCAGTACGGTCAGGGATCTGCGCATCATTTAAAACCACATAATTCAAATAATCTTGATCACGATGCGTGACAGTCAGCCGATTAACGGTATGCACAAAATCCTCGGTTGCCATCGTTCCCATCCCACCAATGATTCCAAAACAATTTTCCATAACAGCACCCCCATTTAGCAGACAAAAACTAATTGAGACTTACAACCCCAGCAATAACTGATATAACGAATCGTGTTTAGTTAGGTTGTTGCTTATTATCTAACAAGAGTTCAACTACAAGCAACTAATTTGCAATCTGTCCCCAACTTAATACGGTATCATTGCTTACCAATACGATTATTTTTTATTTCATTATTACTCAGCAAACACTTTTCAGGCTAAATAAGGGGCCATTCACACATTGATCTAATGTTACCAGTTTGCCACCTCACCAAAAAGGTAAATGTAAACAAATAACTGGGCTTACTAAGAATCACATCGATTCTTAGTAAGCCCAGTTCAATAATCATTATCAAAATTTTCTGCATGCAATGTGGACCACTCTCAAATTACTATTAACTAATGATATTCCCGTTAACTGAATTATACTGCCGCCCCCATGCTTCCATGGCCATAATCACTGGTTTCAAGTTCTGACCAAATGGCGTGACCCAGTACTCCGTTTTCGGTGGCACGACCGGGTAAACACGCTTCGCAATCACGCCATCTTGGAGCATTTCCTGTAGTTGGCGTGCCAACATTCGTCGTGAACATCCTGGTAGTTGCTTTTGCAAGGTACTAAAACGACACGTGCCAGTTGTTAATAAATGGTATAAAATAACACTTTTCCACTTACCCGCAATGACTTGCAAGGTACTTTCAACTGGACAGCCTGCCGCACAATCGTATATTTGTCGTTGCATTATCTCGCCCCACTCCAATTAAGTGCTTTGATTGTAGCACAATTTCTCCGACCAAATCGGACTTGCACGTTACAAAACCGTCCCTATGTGACAATTAATTCACGTCTTGTACATCATTAGTCGACAACCTATAGTAATGTCATGAAAGGAGTTCGATTATTATGCATGCAATTGGTTTTACCGATCACTTACCTATTGAAAATCCTGCTAGTTTACAAGACGTGACAATCACCAAACCCACTCCTAACGGCCATGACATACTTGTTCAAATTCAAGCCGTCGCTGTCAATCCAGTCGACATCGGCGTTCGCAAAGCAGGGCATGAACACCTCACGCGACCCAGGATTCTCGGTTGGGATGCAACTGGTATCGTGACCGCCGTTGGAAAGGCCGTGACACTCTTTCAACCTGGTGATTGGGTCTTTTATGCTGGCTCATTCAACCGTCCTGGCTGTGACAGCGCTTATCACCTTGTTGACGAACGACTTGTCGGACATGCACCAAAAACTTTAACTCCCGCCGCCTGTGCCGCCGTGCCACTTACCTCGCTGACCGCATACGAAGCATTATTTGAGCAACTTCATATTTCGTTTGACCCAGCTAAGCCCAATTTCCAAAAACGCAATCAGACGATCCTCATTATCAATGGTGCTGGTGGCGTCGGTTCAATTGCCACTCAGTTAGCCAAATTGGCGGGACTCACGGTTATTAGTAGTGCTTCACGACCTGAAAGTATCACCTGGACGCAGCAACACGGCGCCGATTTAGTCGTCAATCATCGTCATGATTTGGTTCGTGAGGTACATGCTTTGGGTATTAAAGATGTCGACTATATACTCGGATTAAGCGATCTTGATAGCCACTGGGATGAGATGTGCGCGCTCATTAAACCCGGTGGCCACATCGCGTCAATTACTGAAAATCGGCGCCCAATTGACCTTAAAAAACTAACTAAAAAACGCGGGACGTTTGCATGGGAATGGATGTACTCAAAGTCCTACTACCACACGGCCGATATGATTAGTCAGCACTACATCCTAGACACAATCGCGAATTTGCTTGATCACGACTTACTTAAAAGTACGCTATCGCAGACACTACAGCCGATTAACGCGCTCAACTTGCGGCAGGCCCATCAACTTATCGAGCAGCATCATATGATTGGTAAGGTAGTTATTGAAGGATGGGAATGATTTGACGTCATATTGCGGCTCAGGTAATCTACTTTAAATAGCCAAATACGTTGCTGTTTTCTGCTTCGTGGTGCTTACACATGATGTTGCACTCCAATGGAGAAATTATTGATATTCTTGGCATCATACCTTATAGTCAAAGTATCGGTGATGTTGCAAGTTAACTAAAATTCGCTGTTTGGTTATTTTGGATTGTTGATTTAATGGGATTTGTTTAGTCTGTTCCCCGTGTATGCGGGGGTGATCCCTGGCGCGTACGATTATGACACTCGTGAGCAGGCTGTTCCCCGTGTATGCGGGGGTGATCCTAGAAGCTTGAAACTTAGGATAACTGTCTTCTGCTGTTCCCCGTGTATGCGGGGGTGATCCTACGTGTATCGCGATTCAGACGCTAAAGGCGAGCTGTTCCCCGTGTATGCGGGGGTGATCCTCATAATTGACGGTGGGTTCAAGTCCATAACTGCTGTTCCCCGTGTATGCGGGGGTGATCCTATACATGTAATCTATGTGACGGTGTTCGATAGCTGTTCCCCGTGTATGCGGGGGTGATCCCTAGTGAAGATAATTTAAATAATGTAGAACCTGCTGTTCCCCGTGTATGCGGGGGTGATTCTAAGTTGTTAAACTTCCTACGCCGTCCCTAAAATAATAGCGGCTTTTCTCATTCATCGACAAGCATAAAAACTGAAAGCAATAATCCATCGAACCGCCACCTACCACCAAGAAGACAAACCTATGGTATCAAATTCGCTTACTCCAGCACCGATTGCCGTTAAAACTGCCAAACTTTCTTTTTAAGTTTCCAAAATATTAGTGCTATGATAATAGCATAATTTTGACTAAATTTTTTTAATCGGAAAGGACTTTGAAATTGGCATTTAAAACACCGTTGGCTGATCAAATGCGGCCACAATCATTGGATCAGATGGTCGGACAACAGGACTTGTTGAAGTCGGGCCAGCCACTGCGCCAGATTATTGATCAACACGTTAATATCCCCCTCATTCTGTGGGGGCCGCCGGGAACCGGCAAAACCAGTTTGGCACAAATCATTGCCAGCCAAGACGACTATCCCTTCGTAGCTTTTAATGCTTCGACTGAGAACAAAGCACAGCTCACTAAAGCCATCGCACAATACCCCAATCAATCGTTTGTGCTACTGATTGACGAAATTCATCGCATGACTAAAACATTGCAGGATTTTTTATTGCCTTATTTAGAAAACGGTCACGTCATGCTAATTGGGTCAACAACCGAAAATCCAATTATGTCAATTGTTCCGGCCATTCGCTCGCGCTGCCAAATCTTTGAATTTCAACCATTGAGCGATACAGACATCGAAATTGCTTTACGCCGCGCAGTAACCGATATTTACGAGCTAACTGACGATCAGGTTGACACCCAAGCCCTTAATCTGATCGCTATTTCGGCTGAGGGTGATCTACGAATTGCTTTAAACATCTTGGAAACACTCCACGCAATTGATCAGCATCAAATCACCGTTGCAGCGGTCCAAAACTTTGCAAAACAACAACATTTTAGCTACGACCGTAAGGCAACTAAGCATTATGATTATTTGTCAGCTTACTCGGATTCAATGGCCGGCTCAGATACCGACGCGGCACTCTACTACTTAACGATCTTGTTAAAAAATGATGATTTACCCTCAGTAGTTCGCCGACTACGTGAAATTCCATACACTTATATCGGCTTGGCTAACCCGGAACAGGTCACACAGATCGTTGTTGCTGCTAACCAAGCTGAAAAAATCGGCATGCCCAAAGCAAAATACCCACTAATGTTTGCCACCATGCTGATGTGCATCTCACCCAAGTCCGGTTCGTTTGACCAATCATGGGAAAAGCTAGATCAGGATACCCAAAATCCGAGCCAGCACCCCATGCCCCGTGGATTGCGCGATATGCACTACAAACACTCCGAGGAAATTACAGGTGGTGGTTTGATCAACAATCCATTCCAGATGCCACATCAGATTGCCCAACAAAACTATATGCCTAAAGGATTAGCTGGCCGGCGCTATTACTTCCCTAAAGATAATGAAAACGAACGTAAACTCGGTGCACAGTACTTAAAACTACATCGTTTTATTTATGACGAAGATTATCATGAATAGCCAATAGCTGGCTTGACCGATCAGAAATCACGCTCGCTTTCCGCAAATCAGGATCGTGCACTAAATGACCCCCACTCACTCCGTTATCCACGTAATCTCCAAACAGCACCAAAAATGGACTCAGTCAAATGACCAAGTCCATTCTTTTGTTTAATATCATCTTTTATGAATCAGTGCACACCGGAGACCAAGTCAATTCGCATCACACTATTATGCCAAAGTTCTTGGGCCGTATAAACATCTTTTTCAAACAACACGACGGTGCCATCCGGTTCAATCCGAGCATTGGCTCCCAACCATTCCCAAGATGGCATTAGCCACAAGTTGCGCCGCTTCCCCTTACCTTTTTTGGGTGACCACGCAGAAATGTAGTCGTCAATGAAATGCGTGCGTAGATATCGAAACTCCCCATTATCAAATTCAATCTGCAAGATATTGGCACCCATCCAGACTTTAACTGCTTTAGGTAAAACCGTTGCCATGATGACACCCCTTCTCCAAAGCTTCCCAGCCAGCCAAACAATTAATCAGCGTATAAGTATCCGCTTACATTATTACTATATCACAACGGAGTGCTAAATCAATTTCACCATTCAGTAAGGTCAGTAACATGCCGAACCAACTTAACCCGGATATCGTGTATTCATCAGTAAATCGGCAAGATAAAAAAAGATCGCCACCCATTCAGGATGACGATCTTTCAAACATTAGAGCCAACGCCCTAATTAAGTTTTAAATTAAGCAAGCGCCTTTTTAGCAGTGTCAACCAATGCCTTGAAAGCATCCGCATCGTTAACAGCTAAATCAGCTAACATCTTACGGTTAACGTCAACGTTAGCTA
>OMJG01000928.1_pt1 | contig 19249 bp, 12 predicted proteins | sample 1646431 | NCBI WGS metagenome assembly OMJG01 (sample SAMN03771674, study PRJEB25209) | food metagenome | isolation source: Cotija cheese | place: Mexico:Jalisco,Michoacan | collected 2011-12-12
ACTCTTCGGTATAGGTCTTGCTTGGCATAGTGAGGAGATTACCTTTCAGTCCCACATTGATGGGAAATTAGGTGTCTACCAAACAGGGGTCAGGTCCGTTTTCCTCGCCGTTCCTGATTGCTCTCAGCAACGTCTCTCAATCGGTCGTTTTAGAGGCGTCGGTGCTCACTGAGTTCTATGACTCTCCACTAACTTTGCAACAGCACCGTCGAGCCTTAACCCGCGAGACGTACTAGAGCGAACATCACGGCTAAATAGCCGCCAGAAATGCGACAAGTATCCACACAGGCACTTATTGGCAAAGTTCGGGATGCTCACTCTGCCAGAGTGGATAATCATCTCGTCATCATCAGGATTGTAATAGACGGGACGCGTGTCCGCTTTGCTGGGTTTTCTGGGTGGGTCTTTTGAGGGTCTTGTCTCCCGAATTCCCCTGAAAACGTCGGGGTAGGGGTATTCACAATTCACCGCCTGATCAATTGCAGTATACCGGCGAAAGTCGAGGTAATTCGTTTATGGTGCGCTGCAGTGCAGGATTCTCCAGAGCCAACCACATCTGAATGGGGGTGCTTAAAACGAACTTAAGAGTAGTTATAGATCACCCCTTTACTTTAACTAGGAGTTAAGCTATATATTATATGTCTTGTTTTTAGGGGCGGCATCGAGCGCGCTGAATGTCAGAAACCAGCCATTCAGATTGTTTTCCCAACCTATGGCGCTTATGTGGGACTGGCGCATCTGAGCGTCGGATGATAAATGATTTAATTCTTCAGGAGATAATCTATGGCCACCATCACCCGTAAATCGCTTTCGGCAGTCGCCGTGGCCTCATTGCTTGCAGCGGGAACATTTTTCGGTGCCGGTGCTGTCAATGGGGGGTGTTCCTATATAGTTTGTCAACCTTGTGGGTGTGGGTTGAAGGGGTAATCAAGACGTCTGGTTTGTTTCCGTGGTGTTGTTTTGCGGGCATGGGTATTAGCCGATTGGGATTTCCCAATCGGCTTTGCTGGTAGTGGTGCGTTTATGCGGCGGCGACCTCCGACTGGGGCTCGCGGTAGAACTCGTGATTTTTCATCATGGCGAACAAGACGTTGAGCCTTCTGCGCGCTAGGGCTACGACTGCGGCGTTATGCCTTTTTCCTTCGTTTCGTTTTCGTTCGTAGAATTGTCGTGAACGCTCGTGGAATCTGATCGATGCAAAAGACGATTGCCATAGGGCGTTCTTTAATTTCTTGTTTCCAGCCCGATTAAGCGAATTGGACATGATTGACGTTCCGGATTGGTTGGTCTTAGGTGATAGTCCAGCATAGGAAGCCAGGTGACCGGCGGTAGGAAAATCGGACATATCGCCAACCGTCATGAGGATTTGTGCAGCGGATCTTGGTCCTATCCCGGGCATGGATAGAAGTAGTTGAGTTTGTGGGATTTCGTCGATGAGCTCGGTGACTTCGGCTTCTATTTCTTTGCGATGCTCGAGTTTAAGCAGCGCATCTTTTGCCGACATGGCCACACCTAACTCGGCGTATTTCGCACCTGCGATCTGGACTGATTGGCCAGCAATGGCGGCAAATATTGCGTCAGTAACTGGTTCGGGATTACGTGCACGATGTTTGCGTGCAAAGGCATTAACCCGGGCTTTGCCTAAGCGCTTGATCTTTGACGGTCCTCCGTATTTGGCTAGCAGGTGCAAGATCCATTTCCGGTGAATCATCTGCCCACGCAGCACATGTTCAAATTCGGGATATGTTCCAACCAGTGCGGAGCGGATTTGGTTGATTAGCCGCGTATAGGACCGGGTGAGGTCTTCATCGATGCCGTTGAGAACCTTTAGCTGGATGAAAGCTTCTTCTACTCGGTCGACTTGGCGTAGTGATTCCGGAAGATATTTCCCAGCGTAAGCGATGATGTAAGCATCACGGACGTCAGTTTTGGAATTACCAGCATGAATACGTGATAGCTGTCGCATAGCTAGTCCGGGTAGGTAGCGAACGTCTACGCCGATATCTTGCGCGACCGCAACGGTCAGCCGCCCGATATTGTTCGGCTGGTCAACTACGACGAGCGTTTTGGCTTCATTGGTTGCGTAGCAATTGAAGAGCTTCCGCAGCGACTGCTCGTGCTGATTAACGCGTTTAGATAGGACTTGATTGCCACCTGAATCGAGGATGCAGGCATGGTGGAAATATTTGCCGACATCCATCCCGATGACATAGTCGTATGTCATCTTCTAACCTCCTAGCGAATTGAAACGAAAATTGGGTCATTTCATCGCTGGGTGTCGGACATACTTCGCGCTGGCATCCACATTACTTTGAGACCTCACACTAGATTGCGTGGGTCAGGTTCCTATTAGCAGTTGAGAGTATGTCACTGCCTTTGGCGGCATCACCCCCCGGATCATTTTCAGACAGGGACAGGAATAAGCCATACCAAAACCAGCGACTAGTTCCATCTCCTCGAAAGGAATAAGGGAACGGAACAAACATAACCCACCCCTGAAGCAGGGAATAGACTATGAATCAACGGTTGCCTCAAACGGAACTGCTAACAACGTAATGGGGCTACGTTCCTGCCCTCCGCTGCCGCTCAGACCACTCAGACCGCTGCGATCGATGGCATTCCGGAAACCGCGAGCCTGCAGATCAATAAGCGCCTCGGCCTGCCGGGTGAGACCCGGGATAACGGCACCGAGATCACCAGCGACGTTCCCGGTGACCCGGCTGAGGGTATCGAGTTCTCGATTTTTCCCGTCACCGGCATTGATCTGACCACCTTGGCAGGCTGGCAGGCTGCCGATGACCTGGATATCAACACTTTCTTTACCGGTGGAGGCCCAAATTCCTACAGCTCGCTGATTACCGAAGGATTGGGTGCGGAGCAGACCGCGACCACCGATGCTGGCGGTGTTGCGCCCTTCAACGACATCGATACCGGTCTGTACCTGGTGGTTGAGGAGGCTAACCCGACCCTGACCAATGGTCAGGCGGTTGCCCCGGCTGCCCCCTTCCTGGTCACCGTGCCCATGACCGACCCGGTCGATCGAACCACCTGGCTGGACACGGTGCACGTCTACCCGAAGAACCAAGCGGTGGCAGCGCCGGCCAAGACGATCGGCGATCCTGTTCCGACCGATGTAGGGGCAGAAGGACCGAACCTGACTGGCTCCTCGCTCGGTGAGCTCATCAGCTACAACATCCAGGGGCAGGTGCCCGATCTCTCGCAAGAGACTGCACTCAACGGGTTCACCATCACTGATAAGCTCCCTGCGGAACTGGGAGAGCCACAGGAGCTCACGGTGAGCTTGAACGGAACCCCGTTGGAGGCAGACGCCTTTACCTCTCGAACCTGGCCGGTCACGGAAGATGGAGCTGAACGACAGGTTTTGTCTGTCGTGCTGTCCGCAGACACCTTGTCCGGAGTAGCCGCCGAAGCTACCATCGACGTCGGTTTCAAGGCGGAGGTGACAGCTGTTCCGCAAGCTACCCTGGATAACCAGGCTTGGGTATCACCGACCGCAATCGCTGCCGCGGATGGTTGGAACCCCGGAGTTGACGGCCCGAACCCGGGTACCGTCTCGAACGCCACCCGCTCGATCTATGGTGAGATCAACATTCAAAAGACCGGCCAGGGTGATGACTTAACCGGACTCGCCAACGCGATCTTCGAACTGCACCGCTGCGATGCCGACGGCAACCTGGCCGCGGGCAGTCTGCCGATCCAGGTCGGCGGGACCACCACGTGGACCACTGCGGACGATGGCGGTGCGAGCATTTCCGGTATCCACCTGGCCAACGTGACCGACCAGGACGACTTGGCGGGTACCTACGACGACCTCTGGGCCGGGAACGGTGAGCAGTTCTGCCTGGTCGAAACCGAGGCGCCGGAAGGTTATGCGCTTCTGCCGGAGCCTGTGGGTGTGACTCTGCCCTATGGCGCTGACACTGTTAACCTGGTCAGCGTCGATCAGCCGATCGAAAACGTCGAGAATAATGCCGGTTTCTCCTTGCCGCTGACCGGCGGCATGGGTATCTGGCTGATTCTCGGCGGTGGCATCCTGTTGCTGTTGATCGCCGCGGCCTACTACCTGGTGACCCGCAAGCGCGATAACGCATAACCAACGGCCCGGTTATTTATAGCGCCACCGCGGTAATTGCTGTGGTGGCTGGGCGGGCCAGATTCAGGAGTGTCAGAGATGACCGTGGTCGAAAAGGCTGGGGCGGTTAAACGCTCAACGGTCCATAAGGTCATCCCGATTGTGCTGGTTATCGCCGGCATTCTCGTGTTGCTCTATCCGGTTGCCGTCACGTATCTGCGCAATGCCAACCACGCCTCGATCGCGGATGCCTACCGCAATTCGCAGACCCAGGTACCTGAGGTTGATCGTGCAGCCTGGTTGGAACGTGCCCGGGAGTACAACGACACCAACACCAATATCCCGATCCTGGATCCGTGGTTGGCGCGGGTATCCAAGGAGAACGCGCCCTACCGCGGTTACCTGGAGCAATTAAATCCCACCGGGGATCCGGAAGCGCCCATGGCGACGGTGTCGATCCCGGCGATCGACTCGAAACTGCCGCTTTATCACGGCACTGCTGCGGAGACGCTGCAGCGCGGGCTGGGCCACCTCTACGGCTCCGCCCTGCCGGTGGGCGGCGAAGGGAACCATTCGGTGCTGACTGGCCACACCGGGTTGACCACCGCCACGATGTTCGACCGTTTAGATGAGGTTGTTGAAGGTGACGTGTTTTACCTCGATGTTCTCGGGGAGCCGCTGAAGTATGAGGTGGATCAGATCAAGGTTGTCCTGCCTAATGAGATCGATGATCTCCAGCCGGAGGAAGGTCGCGATCTGTTCACGCTGATCACCTGCACTCCTTATGGGGTTAACTCTCATCGTCTCCTGGTTCGCGGGACCCGTGTCCCGATGGATGAAGAAGAGCTCGAAGAGGCCTTCGGGGATGGTGGGCTGTGGCAGACCTGGATGACCTGGGTGCTGATTCTGGTGGCCATCGTCCTACTGATCATTCTGGTCCTGGTCCTTCGTATGCTGGCGCGGAAGCGCGCGGCATACCCAGGGGAGGGACGACACCGTGTTCGCTAATCGACGCCCCGTTCGCACCACTGCCGCGGCCGTAATCCTCGGTTTGCTCTGCACCGCGGCTGCCCCGTGTGCCTCCGCCCGTTCGGTGACTCCTGCGGTTATCTCGGAGTCTGTCCCGATTGTGGATGCCAATCAGCTAGGCCAGCTCACCCTGGAGTTTCGTGCACCTAACCTCAATGATGATAATCCCGGCCAAACTCACGTCGGTGTCCCCGTGAATATTCAGCGGCTCATCGGTATAGACCTGGGCACCAAGGAGGGGTGGCGGCAGGCTGCGATCTTGGAGGCCGAGGAGGTCCTCGCGTTCCCTGCTGACCGTTTCACGGACCACCGCTCCGGGAACACAGGCCCTGACGGCCGTGTCAGCTTCGCCAAGCTGCCACTGGGGTTGTACACCGTGACCGCACCTGAAGGTGCTGAGCTAACATTCGAACCTTTTGTGGTCACCGTGCCCATGACCAATGCCACCGGCACCGGCTGGGAATACTCCTTCATGGTGTACCCCAAGGCGAAGGTTGACGCTGGTACCCCGACCCGTGATCCAGAGCCTGATCCCATCCCGGGGCAGGAGGGGGCTGAACCCACCACAGAACCGGGTGGACCTGGGCAGACTAACAGACCGGGGGATTCGGGGCCGCCGGAAAGCACACCAGGCGACACAGAACACTCTTCCGGACAGCCGGAGAAGGCCGGTGCCAGCGGGGTTGATAAGTCCAATCGAGAGGGTTTGGCCAGCACCGGAGCCGCAGTCCTAAGCCTCGTGGCGGCAGGTCTGGCGATGATTCTGCTGGGCCTGTTCCTGCTGCGGCGGCGAAGGACTGAGTAATGATTTTTTCCCCACAGCCTTTTCCTACCCTGACTTTTAGAAGGAATGACCGTGATCTCCCCTGACACCATGCCGACGGCACTACAAACATCAGCCAAACGCGTGTTCAGCATCTTCGCCATCGTGGTGCTGCTGCTGACCTTGTTAGTGGTGCCGCCGAAACCATTTGAGGCAGATGCTCAGGTGACCTCTGCCCCGCAGGCCCCGGCGCAGATCGGCACGTGTGGTGCGTCAATAGCCCTGGTATTTGATCTTTCCAGTCATGTCTCTGCTGGCACACTAGAGCAAACCAAGCAGGCAGCGCGAGACTTTGTCACCCAGATGCGGGGTTCGGTTCATCAAATCGGTGTTTATACCTACGCCACTGATGCTCCGGCGCAGGGCAGTCGTAATACTTCCTTGGATCCGGTATCTGTTCGGGATCAAGCGGGAGTGAACCAGCTGCACGCGAAAATCACCGGGTTAACCAAGCCGACGGGCTCAGCGGACGGGGCGAACTGGGATAAGGGTTTGAGACAAGTCTTGGATAGTAGCGTTGATTTCGAAACGGTGTATTTTTTCGCCGGCGGAGCACCAAACCATGACCGTAACGGCTCCAACCGGTGGCTGTTCGGCGATACCACTGAAACCGTTGAGATCGAGAATGCGGTGGAAACAGCCACTGCGCTTAGGCAGGAAGGCACCAGGGTCATCCCCATTGCGGCGGGAAATAATGCCGTGAATGGAACAGTCACCACCTGGACAACGCTGATTGGTCTGAACTGGCTCCCCGACAAGATCAACGTCCCGGTCTTAGGGATGCTCGAACAATTGGCTACTAATCCACAGGAAGTCCTGCGGGCAGTAGGAACCGGCCTCGGATCGGTGCCCGGTCAGATGGTGAACTTTGGCGTCCCCGCATGTGTCCAGGTCAATAAAGAGCTGGTCGATGCCGACGGAGAAGTCCTTTCTCCGGGGCAGGGCTGGCAATTCGATGTAGCACTGGGTAATCCCCCATCTGGAGTGAGGTTGGATAATGCCCAGTTAACCACCTCGGCTCAGGGAAGTGCCTTGACGAAGATTCGCGGTCTCCGATCTGGGGAATCGATATCCGTCACGCTGACTGAGCGGCAGCAGGAATCCTACGAGCTGGTTCCCATCGACGGGAAGCCTGCCCGCTGCACCATCATTCGGCCCGGGGTCCCTGATATCGAGGTCAACCCAGACTCCATCGGAGAAAACGGTGTTCGGGTTAACCTGCAGGCCAGTGACGCTCTTTCCTGTACTTTCAGCAACCGGGAGCTGGTCCCGGTCCACCTCGCCAAAACGGTCAGCGCCTCTCCGCAGGCACTTCTGGAGCAATTACGCGGATACGAATTCGATTTCCGTTATGAGTGCAAGGCCAGAGGCCGGGAGATCGCTTCGGGTGAATTTCCAAACATGCTCGCCGAGCAGTCCGTGATGTTTCCCCAGCGGATCCCCGTAGGGGCGGAATGCACCGTGTGGGAGGTATTCCCACCAGCCGATCCGATCCTGCAGGATCTGCAGACCCAATGGACCGTGACCGGTGGCACCAAGTTGGCCTCCGGGGATAGCGCCCAGGAATTTTCTTTCCGGGTGGACTCACATCCCTCCGTGAACGGGGTCACCATCGGAGTCCACAACTCTTATGTGGCGCAAACTGGTTCGCTGATGATCGACAAAGTCCTTGATGCGGAGTCGGTGCCTGCCAACCAAGTGCCGGGGCAGTTCCCGGTGCGTTACTTCTGTCGCTATATCCCGAATCCCAATGACCGCCCAGAACTCGGAGGCGGGGGCACCAACCCGGCAGATGTCACTTCCGGGTACACCACCGTCTCTGAAGCAGGCGTCGCAATCATCGATGATCTGCCTGTAGGTACGCAGTGCGGTTTCGAGGAAGTCGCCGAGGACGGTTCCACCCCGTCCATCGACGGCTTCACCTTGAACACCACCTGGGCATCTGATGCCTGCCTCGACTACCGGGAAGCCGGTACCGGTATCAGGGAATGCCAGTCCAACTACATCCGCATTCCACAGTCCGGGGAGTTTACCCTGGAAATCCGCAACAGTTACGAACGGCAGATCGGCGCCCTAGGCATCAGCGTCAGCCTGGGTGGCGACGCTGCCGACCGAGGTCAGGATCTGAGCTACCTGCTTAATGTGCGGTGTGTCGCCGAGGGGCAGGAGATTTTCTCTCAGACGGGGATTCAGGTGACTCCGGGTTTGACCACCAGGATCACCGGTGTTCCGGTGGGTGCTGACTGCACAGTCACCGAGTCCGGCACCACTGTGCCGGGTGTGGAGGTCACCCAGGCGGCGCCATCGACCGTGGTGGTTTCCGGTGGCAGCGAGACCACCACGGTCGAGGTTCCTTTGACGTTGAGCGCACAGGAGGGAAGCGTGCAGCTGACTTCGCGGCACGACGTTGCCTCCGAGATCGATGACCCGGTGTTTAGAGCAGAACTGCTGCTGGCTGCGGTCCCGGTCAGTGCGCAGTGCTGGGAGCCCGGGGCAGTGACGCCCACCGAATGGGAGGGAACCATCACGGACGGTGGAACTGCTGGCCTGGAGAGTTTCCCGGCAGGCACGATCTGCCAATTCAGCTCGGATTACGTCGCACCCATCGGAGCAGAAGCCCACCTGTCCTTCTCACCCGGCTCGGTTGAGGTAACCGCAGGGGAGACGGCTGATGTAGAACTTGAGGTTCACTTTGATATCGCGACTACCAGACTGGTGCTGCAACACTCCTCGGGGTTGACCGCTGCTATTCCCGATGCTGCCCAGCTTGTTCCTGACAACTACACCTATAACTATCAGTGCTCCGATGACACCATGGGAACGTGGACCTTGGTCTCCGGCGAGACCCGGTATGTAGAGGTCCAGGAGGGCACACAGTGCACCATCACGTTGAACACCACCACTAATCAAGCGGTGGAACGTGCTACGACGTGGACGACACCGGCTGAGCAAGGGCAATCCAGCAGTACCACCGACAACGGTCTGGTGGAAGTGGTGGTGAATATCCCCACTACTGAAGAAAGCGCCACGGTGAATATCGCCCACCGGTACTCACCGGTGATGATTCCCGCAGATATCAGCCTCAATACTGAGTTGCGTTACCCCGATGGAACTTCAGCTGATGATATCCGGGAGGCGGTGCTGGGACAGCAGGGATATCTGATGAGCTACAGCTGTATCCGTAACGATTCTGAGGTGGCCATTGCGTCCCGCGTGCTGGATTCCGGTGAACCGCGGTCTCTGGAACTGCCCGTGGGGGCAGAATGTAACTTCACCGTGGGGGGGCGAGGAACTGGTGTCTGCAACGGGACCGGAGACCACCTGGGATGGCACCGGCACGACCACGGATGCGGGTTACACCCTCACCCAGACCCTGTCGCCGCAAAAGGTGCACGCTACCCACGCCTACACAGTGAAGCTGGGTGGCTTCAACCTGAAGAAGAAGGTGGACGGCGAAGGTGTCGCGACGATTGATGGGGACCGCCAATTCGATCTGAACTACCAGTGCATCTTGGGCGGTCAGGTGGTGCAGCCCCGAGTCGAGCGTGGTATCGGTCGTTTCGACCCGGCGACAGCTGTGATGGTCACCGGAATTCCGGTTGGCTCAGAATGCCTGGTCACCGAGGACGCTGGGGTGGCGGCGGAACCGAATGCGGATCTATCCACCCGGTGGATGATTTCTCCTGATGCCACGGGTTGGGACGCTCCGGAACAGGCATGTTCTGACGCCGACAACTGCACCCCCCAGGCGGACAATTTTTCGGCGCTACTGACCATTCGCGATCGAACCATTCCCAATGTGGATGAACTGCTGCCAGATAACGGGCAGAACCTTCCTGAGTTAGACCCTTATTTCCAGGGCACTTTGATCATCTGGAACACCTACGTCTATGACAAGGTGCAGCTGCGTGTGTACAACGACCTGGCAGTGGATGGCCCGGAGCTGGCGGGATCGGAGGAATTCACCTATTCCTACCGCTGCATCGACCCCCGCTATGAGCAGGGCGGAAACATGCCGGACCCCACGATCGTCGGTGTGCTCCGGGTGACTGGAGAAGGTGAAGCCACTGAGCTGATCCCGGACCCGGATAATCCCAACGGGCAGAGCGCCGTGCCCCCGCGCCCGATCCCGGTGGGTTTCGAATGCGAAATTCGGCAGAACATGATTGCCGGTTATGACGCGGCAGTTACCGCTTGGTTTGGTGATGAGCCAGATGATCCCGTCGACCCGACCCTGGCTCATGCGTCCACCACCTGGGTGATGACTGCTGAATTCGTGGATACCGATTACCCGCTGCACATCACCAACAAATATGAGCGCGCTCGTGCCGATCTGCATGTGTCCAGTTCCTATGACACCCAGCGGCCCGGCGACGTATCCGCGTACCTGGTTAACAGCGATGCGCCGGTGAACATCACGTGGCAGTGCTATGACCCGGTGCTGGATACCACTTATGGTGGAACCACCCCGACCCCCGTCGGCGGGGACCCACAGCTAGTAACCTTGGGCGATAACGGCCAGCGGTTGCCTGCTTCCGCAGTGTGTTCGTTCACCGGGCTTTCTGCCCAGGAGCGGATTCCTGAGGACTTTGAGGATCTGGTCCGTACCGCGAGCGTGACGCGCTGGGAAGAAGACCCGGACGAGGGAGAGACCATCCGCCACCTGCAGACCGATGCCTTGAACATTCAGGATGTCAGCTTGACCTCGGTAAATGACACCCATGTTTCTTTCTCCCTTGCTTTCTATGTGCCACAACGCGAGATGGGTATCACACATATCGTGGAAGGAGACGATGATGCGATGGTGGTCCAGGAGGGCGACACCTTCAGCTACAACTACCAATGCGAAATGCGGCTCCTACCGGGGCAGCCGGCACCCTTCGACCGGAACGGAATCTTTGAGCTAGGTCGGGATCAGCAGTGGAGTCAGCTTGCCCCGGCAGGCACCACCTGTACTGTGATGCCCCAGGAGCCTTCCCCGGAGTTGGCGGAACGTATCGAGGAAAACGCGCTCCGCGTGCAGCCGAACTATGGGTACCGCGGTTCCGGCGAAGACAATGGTGAGCTGACCCGGGTGATTCTGGATCAGGAGAACCCGAGCATCATTCTGGGCAACACCCCGGAAGCCGATGAAATTGACCGCGGCGTGGCCCTGGTGTTCCAGAGCTTGTTCCGGGAGGATGGCGAGGTTGCCGTCCAGAAGGAAAACGCCGATGGTACGGCCCTGGAAGGTGCAGCATTCGCCATTTATCCTGCGTCGCCTGATGGAAGCCCCAGTGGTGAAGCAGTAATTGAGGATATGCAGTGGGATCCGGAGTACGCGGACGATCGCTCGCGCTTTATCGCGCGGCTGGTTCCTGGTACCTACTTCCTGGTGGAAACCCGAAGTGGTAACGGAGCGCAGTTGATGCCACAGCCGTGGCGGTTTACCGTCGCCGCCGACCCTGAGCCGGAGATTCTGGGGGATCTGCAGATCAGCCTCAACTCGGAGACTGACCACTCTGGCTTGATAACGATTGAGGAGCCGACAGCGGATGAACCCTGGTTGATCCGCGTCGCCAATATCGCCACCGGTGAACTCCCGCTGACCGGCGGTCGCGGCATCTGGCCGGGCGTTGGGCTGGGCAGCTCGATCCTGCTGCTGGCAGCGGCCTGGTATGCCCACACCAAACGGCGTGAAGATTAACAGGAGGTTGTTGCAGAGAGGGATGTCGGCTTGCTCCCGGTGTTGTTGCAAAGTTGGGGCAGTAGGAAGATCGACGTGAAATTATCACAGCCATGGGTATCTTCTCCGGTCGTCATTTCCCCGTGACATCATTCTGTGGGCAGTGCGGTGGTACTGCCGCTACGGGGTGAGCTACCGCGATCTGGAGGAAATGATGACTTCAGCGGGGCGTGCCGGTCGATCACACCACGATCTACCGCTGGGTCCAGAAATACGCCCCTGAGCTGGACAAGCACACTCGGTGGTACCGGCAGGTACCTGACTGGCAGGCCAGTTCCTGGCGGGTGGATGAGACCTATATCCGGGTCGGCGGCAGGTGGTGCTACCTCTGATCTGGCGATCACCGCCGGTGGCCAGACCCTGGACTTTTATCTCTCTCCGAAGCAGAACGTGGCCGCAGCGAAGCGTTTCCTGGCCAAGGCCCTCAGATCCAATGCGTCAGCCGGGTATCCCAGAGTGATCAACACCGATAAAGCACCGTCTCTAGCCAGGGCAATCGTCGAGTTGAAGTCAGAGGGAATCTGCCTGCTAACAGTGGAATACCGGCAGGTGAAATACCTCAACAACATCCTGGAAGGCGACCATGGTCGGCTGAAGCGGATCCTCGGGCCGAAAGGCGCGTTTAAGAACCGGACATCTGCATATCGGACGTTGAAAGGGATGGAGGCGATGCACTCATTGCGGAAAGGGCAAGGCACGATGTTTGACCTCACGGGCAACCGAACCCGGACGCGGTGATCGTCAACCGGGTCTTCGAGACGGCCTAACAACGCCCACACGCAGCGGCGATCAGGGAATGAGAAACTGAGTCTTCGCTGCTCTCCCCCCAACTTTGCAACAGCACCAGCTCACGGAACAGCAAGCCGCCACCGCTCGCTCACTGTATGAGGCGAAGACGATGACGGTGTCAGAGATCGGGAAGGTACTCGGGGTCAGTAGGTCGACAGTATATCGGAGTCTCAATGCAGAAGATAAGTAGAGGCCTATACCGGTCGGATGTTATCTGCCGCCTGGACCGGGCACAAATGGCGGCAATCCATTTCTTCTACGGCACTCATTTACGGAATATACGTATGTGTCGAACTTAGCCTCCACAGAGTAGTCTACAAGCTCTTCTTCTAATGCGGTTACGATGTCATGTCCGCACATATTCCATTCTTCCACCTTGGAGCCTGGTCTCCATACTGGCGGATCGTCGAATTGGGACGATTCGCTAACGAACCTTTCCTGAAAGTACACTGTCCAAGAGTGTAATTTCCGTTTCAATGCTTCACTTAGATTGAAGTCTTCCGCTGTTACATAAGGGCGAACTCCAACTACTTTATCCCTCGGGGGTTCCCCCCAGAGTGAGCTGGGGTGTCCATGATCCGGGCGGAGTACAAGTCTTCTCTTTTCCGGTCGATCTACTTCCATAGGACCTCAAGACCATCCACGCAGCCGTGCCAGTTCCCGGAGTATTCGTCGTATCCTGCCCACGCTGTCCAGAGCTCGTTTTCGGTTCCAGATGGTCCGCCATTTGGGTTGACGATTGCCACACTGTTCACCCCGGATCTCTTATTTCCTCTTTGTCTTCCCCAGTTGTTTCCATGGGCATTATCGTAGTCCTCTGCGTTGAGTGTATAACAGTGCTCGAAGCCGCCGACGAAGTCGGGGGTGGAACCAGGTCAGGGGAAGTCACGCTTCCGGGTCTGATCCACGACCACTGCTCCGGGATCCACCCACTGGCGGTGGACAGTGCTTTCTCCCGTTCCGTGGATCTCGCCGGACACGGCCTGTCCTGGACCTGGCCGGAGGTGCAGTACTCCCATCCACTGGAAGCGGGGGCAGGTGCGGCGGTCTACCGGGACGTCAACCACACCGCTGGGGCACTGGGGAAGGATGCCGCAGTCTGGCGGTCCGTCTTCGGCCCGCTCGCCCGGAGTTTCGCCGATGTCACGGAAGACTTTCTCCGCCCGATGATCCATGTTCCCGACCACCCGGTGAAACTGGCCCGTTTCGGTGCCGTCGCCGGGATGCCGGTCTCCGTGACCGCCCGACTGTTGCGCACCCCCGAGGGCCGGGCTTTGTTCGGCGGCGTGGCGGCACATGCCTTCCGACCGTTCCACACTCTGGCGTCGTCTGCTGTTGGTGCGGCGCTGGGCACTGCAGCACACACCTTCGGGTGGCCGGCGGCGGTCGGTGGTTCGGCGGCGATCTCCGACGCCATGGTCGGCGTCCTCGAATCGCACGGTGGCAGAGTTGAGACCGGGGTACGGCTGCGGTCACTGTCCGACGTCCCGGATTCTGGGTCGTCATGCTGGACACCTCCCCCCGAGCCGCCGTCGACATCGCCGGGGACGTCATGCCCGAGGCAGTGTCTCGGGCGCTGTCCCGTTTCCGGCACGGTCCGGGCGCCTTCGCCGTGCATTTCGCCGTCGAAGGTGGTATTCCGTGGACGCATCTGCCGTCCCGCGAGGCTGGAACAGTCCATGTCGGCGGCAGCTTCGAGGAGACGGCGGTGGCGGAGCGGGAGATCCACCGGGGCACCATGCCGGAGAAACCGTTCGTGCTGGTGACCCAGCAGTCGGTGGCGGACCCCACCCGTGCCCGGGGTGGCGTCCATCCGGTGGACACCTACGCCCATGTCCCGGCGGGTTTCACCGGGGACGCCACCGCCGCGATCATCGCGCGCATCGAGGAATACGCACCAGGATTCCGCGACCGCATCGTGGCGAAGACGGTATGGAATGTCCGGCATATAGAGGACGCCAACCCGAACTACATCGAGGGAGACATCGTCACCGGTGCGAATTCGCGCGCCAACTGCTGTTCCGCCCGCGGATCGCCCTCGACCCGTACAGCACAGGGACGCGCGGTATCTACCTGTGTTCCGCAGCCACCCCGCCGGGTGCCGGAGCCCACGGCATGTGCGGTTACAACGCGGCACTGTCCGCGTTGAAGGACCATAACCTGGAACTGCCTCACACGGCAGGGGGCGCATCGTGACGCTGGACAGTCTCGTTATTCGTATCGGCACCATCATGCACAGTAAGTTCGACCGGATCAGTGATGCGATGACGGAACTCATCGTCCAGAATGAGACTCCGTTGGTGTCCGAAGAGCTTGCCGACATGCTGGCGTCGAGCGTGTCCGGCAACCTTGAAACCGTGATCCAGCTTCTGCGCAACCAGATTCCGGTCGAGGAGGCCCGACCGAGTACGGTGGCGATCCGCTATGCACAGTTGCTTGCTGACCGGGGAGTTTCCGCAGACCAGTTACGTCGGGCGTACCATCACGGCGCAGAGGGCGGACGCCGCGAAATCTTTAAGATCGTCCGGGACCTGGACTGCTCCGCCGATGAGAAGCTCCAGGTACTCCACCACATCGACGGCTTCCTCCACTCCTACATCGACTGGATCAGCGCGGAAGTGCTGGACGCCTATGAGCAGGAGGCACGACGCCTCACCGACTTCAGTGCGACAGCAACGGCGACGGTGATCCGGGATGTGTTGTCAGGGACACCGGTTCCGGAGGCGCGGTTCGAGAGTATTGCCCACTATCGGCTCGACCAACGCCATCGAGCTTCGGTGATGTGGGTCAATCAAGACAGTCCAGCGGTCGACCACACCACTGACCTGCAAACCCAAGCGCAGTGGATAGCCCGCGGGCCTGGCTTCACCGGCACCACGTTGTTCACTGCCGTAGACCGGGGAACAGCGTGGGTGTGGTTCGGCGTGGAGGGCACCGACCCGCTCACCGAGACGACGGCCCTTTCCCAGGAACTGCATTCACGGGTACCGGGGGCACAGATCTGCTTCGGCACCGCTCAGTCGGGTGTCGCAGGATTCCGGACATCACACCGCCAGGCTCAGTCTGCTGAATACCTGGCACGCATCACAGGTCCGGACCGCCCCGCCCCAGTATGCTACGACGATCCCGGAGTTGCCTTGGCTTCCCTGCTCAGCTCCGATGTACCGGCGTTACGGGACTGGGTAAACGAACAGCTTGGCGAGTTGGCCGCACATTCTGACAACGCTGCTCGGCTCAGGGAAACATACTCGGTCTTCCCGGACTCCGGGGCGAGTTTCACCCGGACCGGAGGACTGATGATGCTGCACAGGAACACCGTGAAATACCGCATTGAACAGGCCCGAGCACTGATCGGCGCAGAGAATCCGGGCACTCCGGCGGAAAACTCCGTTGCGCTGCACATGTGCCGACTTCTCGGACCGTCGGTGTTGAGCACCGACACACAGGAGGAGTGACCCGGCGGTTACACTGGGGACCATGAGTGATTCCCGCCGAGACTCCGTGTCTGCGGGTAGCCATGTCCGCGTCGGCGACGCCGAGCGCGAGGGCGCGCTGTCCCTGTTGGCCGTGCACTTCGCCGACGGCAGGATCACGCTGACCGAATACGACGACCGCTGCCGGGACGCCGCGGCGGCAACCACCCGCGACCAGTTGGACGTCCTGTTCACCGATCTGCCCACCCTGCCCGACCAACAGGCGCGACTGTCCGGCAACACCGGTGGGACCAGCACGGAACTGGCGGTCTACTCCGCCCAGGAACTGGCCGAGCAGCACCGCCGAGGTGCCCGCCCGCGGGCCGGAATCATGGGGCTGACCACCATCGCGGCGATCGCCGGGGCCGGGATATTCAGCTCCTCGGTGGCGGGCCCGCTGTTGCTGCTCATCATCCCGGCGGTGGCGATCCTGTTGTACGTGGTCAAGATCGGCCCCGAGTCCTGGCACGCCCCCTCCCCCGAGGCCTTGGAGCGTGCGCGGGTCAAGCAACTACGCCGTGAGCATCAGCTGGAGCTGGAGGAGAAGGCGCATGCCGAGCAGATCGCGAACGAGGAGCGTAAGGCACAACGTCGGCAGAAACAGTCGGAGATGGGCACGGAGGCCTGGGACCTGGCACAGCGTGCGGTGAAGGGCGCCGGCAACATGTTCACCAACCGCGGTGGCCGCGGCGGCAGTGGCAAGCACAGTAAGTCCGACGACGACTGAGTCGAGCGGCAGCGCCGTAGAACCAGCGCCGCGTTACTAGATCTGCAACGCGTCGGCCTCGACGCGTCCGAACTGCTCCACCACGCCGGCGAACAGCCGCACGCCCACCGGGATGCAGGCCTCGTCCAGCACGATATTCGGCTGGTGCAGGTCCGGCTTCTCCCCCTCGCCGGTCCAGGCACCCAGCCGTGCCATGGCACCGGGGACGTGCTCCAGGTACCAGCTGAAGTCCTCGCCGCCGGAGGACTGCGGGGCCTCCTGCAGTGCGTAGGGGTCCACGTCCTTGACGGCCTGGGCCATGAGCGCGGTACAGGCGTCGTCGTTGGTCACCGGCGGAACACCCTTGGTGTAGCGAACCTCGGCCGTGGCACCGGTAGGCGCCAGGACCTGTTCCACCAGCTCCGGGAACAGCGTGTCCAGCGTGCGCCATACCGTGGGGCTGCCGGTACGCAAGGTACCCAGCAGCGTGGCCTGCTGCGGGATGGCGTTGAAGGCGGAGCCGCCGTTGACCGCACCGAAGGTCAGCACGGTACCGGTACGCGGATCGACCCGGCGGGACAGGAGACCGGGCAGCTGGGTGATCAGCTGGCCGACCGCGAAGATCACGTCGGCGGTGAGGTGCGGACGACTGGTGTGACCACCGGGCCCGCGCACCACCAGTTCCACGACATCGGTGGCCGAGGTGATCGCCCCGGTCTTCACACCGATCTGGCCGGCCCGCAGCTTGGGCTCGGCGTGCACGGCGAAGATGTGGCTGACCCCGTCGAGGGCACCGGCGCGGATGACATCGGTGGCACCGCCGTCGAGCACCTCCTCGGCGGGCTGGAAGATACACCGGACGCGCTGGTCCAGCCCACCGTCACGGTGCAGGTCGGCCAGCGCGCAGGCCAGGCCGAGCACCACGGTGGTGTGGATGTCGTGACCGCAGGCGTGCATCACCCCGGGGGTGGTGGAGGCGAAGTCCAGTCCGGTGACCTCGGTCAGCGGCAGGGCGTCGATGTCGGCGCGGAAGGCGATCAAGGGGTTGGCCGGGTCGGGTTCACCGATGTCGACGATCACGCCGGTACCCGGCAGCCGCACCGGCTCCAGGCCGGCCTCGGTGAGGGTCTCGACGAGGAACTCGGTGGTCCCGAACTCCTTGTGGGACAGTTCGGGGTGGGAATGCAGATAGCGCCGCCAGCCGATGACCCGGTCGTGGTTGTCGACGATCCAGGACGCGACGGCGTCAGCCACCGGGCCGGTGTCGGCGGAACCGAGAGTGCTCACTGTGGGCGGTGCTCCTCACCATCTAGACCATGCAGTTCATTGCCAGTTCATACTAGCCACCTTGTGCCCCAGACTCCTACCCCGGTACCTGTCCCGCTCCCACCCTGGCGGGTTCGGCCAGCCCGCCACCCTCGCTGGCCTATGCTGGGAACCATGACTGACGCTGACTTTTCCGTGGCGGAACTGGCGGACCGCGCTGCCGCCGAACTGGCTGAACGCACCGGGCGTGACCACCATGACGTGGCTGTTGTCCTGGGCTCGGGGTGGCGTCCTGCCGCCGATGTCCTGTGTTCTGGGGACGGTGTGAAAGGGGCAGACGGGCCGGACGGCCTGACGGAGTTCACTGAGTTCCCCATGTCGGACCTGCCCGGTTTCCTTCCCCCGACCGCCGAGGGCCACGGCGGGACGGTCCGGAGTCTGCGGATCGGTGGGCTGAATGTCCTCGTCCTGTTGGGACGCACCCACGCCTACGAGGGCCACGCCCTGTGGCGGACCGCGCATGCGGTCCGCACCGCCGCGGCCTCCGGGGTATCCACGGTGGTGCTGACCAATGCCGCCGGCGGGCTGGCCGAGGGCATGAGCGTCGGCGAGCCGGTGCTGATCAGCGACCACCTGAACATGACCGCGCGCACCCCGCTGGTCGGCGCCGATTTCGTGAACCTGGTGGACGCCTACTCGCCGAGGTTGCGCCACATGGTCGGACGCCTGCGCCCGGGGATGCGCGAGGCGGTGTACGCGATGATGCCGGGACCGCAGTACGAGACCCCGGCGGAGATCCACATGCTGCGCACCATGGGGGCGGGGCTGGTCGGCATGTCGACGGTCTACGAGACGATCGCCGCCCGCGCCGCCGGCGTCGAGGTGCTCGGGATCTCCCTGGTGACGAACCTGGCCGCCGGGATCACCGGTGAGCCGTTGAACCACGAGGAGGTCCTGGCCGCCGGAGCCGCGGCGGCAACGGACATGGGCACCCTGCTCGGTGAACTGATCACCGAGATGAACACCGACACCACCAGCGACACCACCACCGACACCACCAAGGAGCAGGCATGAGCAACCAGTTGAGTTTCGGGACAGCCGGCCTGCGGGCCCCTTTCGGCCCGGGCGAGGACAAGATGAACGTCTCCACGGTCACCCGCGCCACCGGTGGAATCGCCGTCTGGCTGACGAAGAACTGCGATCATGAGGGTGATCATGACGGTCAGTTGAGCGTCGCCGTCGGCTACGACTCCCGCTACGGTTCGCACGCGATGGCCCGGGCTGCGGCGGAGACCTTCGCCGGTGCCGGCTTCGACGTCACGCTCATCGCCCACCCGGCCCCCAC
>OMJG01000929.1_pt1 | contig 19233 bp, 19 predicted proteins | sample 1646431 | NCBI WGS metagenome assembly OMJG01 (sample SAMN03771674, study PRJEB25209) | food metagenome | isolation source: Cotija cheese | place: Mexico:Jalisco,Michoacan | collected 2011-12-12
CGGGCGACCTCACCAGGGGCTTCTCCAGAATGTGGATGACACGCCGAGGACGCCGTTCCGAGGCAGGGAAACCCGTGCCGAAGTTGTCCACACTCCAGGGGTGCTCCAGTTGTACATCTTCGCTGCGCACGGTAGGGTTCCGTACTGCAGTATGTCTGCCCGTCAGGTGCCGACACTCAGGTCGGGGTCACCGTCACCGAAGCCAGTTCTTCGGAGACTGCCCCGCCACGCCGATGAAAGCGCAGGTACACGCCTCGTGCGTCGCCGTCGGTGAGGAGTCGTCGATCACACGTGCCGGGTGGTCAGCACTGACATCGCGTAGGTAAAGCGTGATCCGAACATGTGGCCCGTCCGTCAACGGTCCCCGTCGCACCCGCAGGGTGCACCGCGGGGTTATCTGGTCGGGGACAACCCGGGGATGCCTGCCAGGACGACCGATCAATCGAGGACATCTCGGCAAGTCGGCCGTAAGAAGAACCGTCAACCTGAACTTTTGAAAGCGAGGAAGGGGAGAGGCGCACCAGATTCCGCAGATCGGAATCGACTCGAGACCGACCAGGTACCGACCGGTACCGCCCCGGTGTCGAGAAGGTGAATCCCGCGAACTCCCCTGAAATATCATGGCTGTTGTCACCATGCGCGAACTGCTGGACGCCGGCGTCCACTTCGGTCACCAGACCCGTCGTTGGAACCCGAAGATGCGTCGTTTCATCTTCACCGACCGTAACGGCATCTACATCATCGACCTCCAGCAGACGCTGACCTTCATCGACGAGGCCTACGAGTTCGTCAAGGAGACCGTCGCCCACGGCGGAAACGTCCTGTACGTCGGCACCAAGAAGCAGGCCCAGGAGGCCATCGCCGAGCAGGCCACCCGCGTGGGCATGCCCTACGTGAACCACCGCTGGCTCGGTGGCATGCTCACCAACTTCCAGACCGTCTCCAAGCGCGTTTCGCGTCTGAAGGAACTGGAGGAGATGGACTTCACCGACGTCCACGCCTCCGGTCTGACCAAGAAGGAACTGCTGCTGCTCGAGCGCGAAAAGGACAAGCTGGACAGGCAGCTCGGCGGTATCCGCAACATGAACCGCACGCCTTCCGCGCTGTTCATCGTGGACATCAACAAGGAAGCCCTCGCCGTGCAGGAGGCGCATAAGCTCGGGATTCCCGTGGTGGCCCTGGTTGATACGAACACCGATCCGGAACAGGTCGAATACCCCATTCCCGCCAACGACGACGCCATTCGTGGCATTGAACTGCTTACCAGCCTTATGGCCGATGCGGTTGCGGAAGGTACGCTCGATCGCTCCAACAAGGCAAGCAAGACGGAGACCACCGCAGAGCAGCCTCTGGCCGAGTGGGAACAGGAACTGCTGAAGAAGCAGGATTCCGAAGCTCCCGCCGAAGCGCAGGCCGAGAAGAAGGAGGCTTCGGCTCCTGCCGAGGCCGCTGCCGAAGCTCCCGCCGAGGTCAAGACCGAAACGGCCGAAGCCGAGTAAGTTTGCTGGCCGTCCCGGATTACGGGGCGGCCTTTATCATCAGAGGAGAACATCAATGGCAAAGATCACAGCCGCACTTATCAAAGAGCTTCGTGACGCCACGGGCGCTGGAATGATGGATGTGAAGAAGGCACTGACGGAGGCCGAAGGCGATGTTGCTCGTGCCAAGGAGATCATCAGGGCCAAGGGCATTCAGGCAGCCGGTGCGCGTGAGGGTCGTAAAGCCCAGGAAGGGCTTATCGCCTCAACCGTGAAGGACGATGCCGAGGGGCAGACGGCATATGCCGTGGAGCTCAATTCCGAAACCGACTTCGTGGCCAAGACGCCGCAGTTCGTGGAGTTCGGTGACGAGGTCGTGGCGGATGTCGCCGAGGCCGGAGCCGCGACCGCCGATGAGGCGCTCAAGGCGGCATCGAAGGCCGGAACCGTGAACGACACCGTGGAGGAGGCTGGAGCCTTGTTCCACGAGCATGTCAAGCTGGGCCAGTTCGCCAAGGTTTCAGGACCGAAGGTCGAGATCTACGCTCATCACAAGTCCGTCGAACTGCCTCCGTCGATCGTGGCGATCATCGCCACTGACGAGGCTGGTTCAAAGGTCGCCCACGAGGTTGCATTGCAGATTTCCGCGATGAGCCCCAAGTGGCTCAGCCGTGAGGATGTGCCTGCCGAGATCGTCGAATCGGAGCGTCGCGTCGCAACCGAGAAGTCCCTGGCCGAAGGCAAACCGGAGAAGATCGTTCCGAAGATCGTCGAAGGTCGTCTCAACTCCTTCTTCAAGGAAACCGTGCTGCTCGAACAGCAGTACGTCAAGGATTCCTCGCGAACCATCGCCGACCTGTTCAAGGAAGTCAACGGCAAGGCCGTGGCTTTCGCCCGTCTTGAGGTTGGCAAAGGCGAAGAGTGACGCCGAGGTGCAGGAACTCCACCATCGAGAACCCTGCATCACTGCTGAATCTCGCTAAGTAGTCCGCATATGCGGGGGTAGCCGATATGGTCACCCCCGTATTGCTGTCTGTTGTGCAGGCAATTGGCCCCTCGCTACAGTCGACCGTTGTTGTGTGGGGATTCTCTCTGGTGTTCACGTCAGGTAGCGACCGGATTGTCGGCATTCCAGCGAGATGGTGATGTCGAAGATGACATCTGCTTCGGGAATCGCTGCATAACGGAAAGTCCGCAACGCTGCGGTATTCTCCGGGTCGTGTTTTGGTTAGACTATGTCTCCGTTCGTGTATATCCTGTTAGACGGTCTGCTAAGGACTTACAGTTATCAGAAAGGTTTCATATGACTGACACCGACCCGACCGTACACACACGCAGAGTACTGCTAAAACTTTCTGGGGAGGCATTCGGCGGGGGTGCCGTTGGGGTGGACACCACCGTGGTTCGCAGAGTCGCGAGCGAAATCGAACTAGCCGCACGTCATGGTGTGCAGGTCGCCATCGTTGTCGGAGGTGGCAACTTCTTCAGGGGTGCCCAGTTGAGCCAGGCAGGCATAGACCGGTCCAGAGGCGATTATATGGGCATGCTCGGCACGGTTATGAACTGCCTGGCGCTTCAGGACTTCCTCGAGCAGGAGGGGCAGGCGACGCGAGTGCAGACGGCCATCACCATGGGGCAGGTCGCAGAGCCCTATATACCACAGAAGGCGATTCGACATCTCGAGAAGGGGCGTGTGGTCATTTTCGGTGCAGGTGCGGGAATGCCGTATTTCTCCACGGATACCGTGTCCATTCAGCGGGCGCTGGAGATTCACTGCGCCGAAGTTCTGATGGGCAAGAACGGAGTCGATGGCGTATACACAGCCGATCCACGCAAGGACAGCGAAGCCAGGATGTTCACTCAGCTGAGCTACAAACGTGCATTGGTCGACAATCTGGCCGTGATGGATGCCTCGGCATTGTCCATGGCTCGGGACAACAACATGAGAATCAGAGTGTTCGGTCTTGAAGAACCCGGAAACGTGACCAAAGCGCTTGAGGGGGATCAGATAGGCACCCTGGTGTGCGGCGGGGATTCCTTGACCAGATAGCGTTTCGTCCGGACAGGACGGGTCTCGCCGCATCCAACAGATGACGAAGCCCGTTATGCCCGGTATCCAAGAAAATTGCGGCACCGATTCTGCATGCGGCAGGTATGAAGTTTCGGTCCGAAACAACATCTGCCGTCAAGGGATAGTCTCCGTTCGGCGTCAGAGCGAACAAGAGTGCATACTTAAAGCAGCGTTGCTGCGATGGCCCAGTCGCATTTACCCAGTCACATACACATCGTCAGATACACGCAGTCACAACACGAAGGAGTCAATAATGGCGAAGGTCATAGAACAAGCCAAGGAACAGATGAACAAGTCCGTGGAGGCGACCAAGGAGAATTTTTCCGGGATTCGCACAGGAAGAGCGAATCCGGCGCTGTTCAACGGCATCGTCGTCGATTATTACGGAGCGCCGACGCCGTTGAAGGCTCTCGCATCCATCGGCGTACCCGAGCCTCGCACGCTCTCGGTGACACCGTTCGACGCTTCGCAGGCGGCTGCGGTGGAGAAGGCCATTCGTGATTCGGACCTGGGCGTCAACCCGAACAGGGACGGCAATGTGATTCGCGTCGCTCTGCCGGAATTGACCGAAGAGCGCCGCAAGGAGTATGTGAAGCTGGCCAAGACCAAAGCCGAGGAAGGCAAGGTGGCCGTTCGCAATATCCGCCGCAAGACCAAGGAAGGCATCGAATCCTCCGTGAAGGATGGAGACCTTGGTGAAGATGAGGGCGACCGTCTGCAAAAAGACCTTGATGCATTGACCAAGAAGGTCAGTGATCAGATCGACGAGCTGCTTGACGGCAAGCAGAAGGAAATTCTCGAGGTCTGAGCTGTAAGGACAGAAGGATAGCGCAGGAGCGGAAGGCGACGATGACGAATTCGGGAGATAGGCACGGCGAAGCCGAGGACGCGCTGCAATCCATCAACAAACGCACCGGCAGGAACATGCCCCAGGCCGTCGCCACGGGCGCGGTCCTGGTTGTGGTCATACTCGCGAGTCTGCTGATCAGGGTGGATGCTTTCGTCGTGCTGATCATGATATTCATGATTCTGGGGCTATGGGAGCTGCGTGTGGATTTCGCCACAGCCGGTCTGCACATACCCCTGCTGACGCTATGTCTGTGTTCCAGTGCTTCCCTTCTGCTCACCTACTATGCTTCCGACCATCTGCTCGCCATGATGCTGTGCGTTATGGCGACGGTGCTGCTGGTGTGTCTGAGTGCATCCACGAGAATCAACATGGGTACCAGGGTTTCGGTCGCAGTGGCCAGGAAGCTCTCGAGTTCGGATTCCAATGCTCGCGTGGAATCCTCCTACAACAAGGCCGCAGTCGATGAGGGCGAGCACCAGAGTCGAATGAGCAACGTGGGCGCATCCCTCTTCACCGTTCTATATATCCCTCTGCTCGCATGCTTTCTGGTATTGCCTCTGACATTCGGGGGACATCCGGTCGCACATGCCTTCATGAGCATCTTTCTCCCGGCGCTCAGCGACATCGGTGGATTGTTCTTCGGTGCATGGTTCGGCAAACACAAGCTCTCTCCACGCATATCCCCGAAGAAGTCTGTCGAGGGTCTGATAGGCTCCATGCTGTTCAGCACCGTGGGGGCTCTGTCGATTGTGGCGACCACTTACGACGCATCGCAATGGGCTTCGCGCTGGTGGGTTCCCGTTCTGCTCGGCATGATGACCGGGGTGGTCGGAACGTTCGGAGACCTCTGTGCATCGATGCTCAAGCGCGATATCGGCATCAAGGACATGGGCCATCTCCTGCGAGGTCACGGCGGTGTCCTGGACCGTGTCGATTCGATTCTGTTGGCTGCGCCCTTCATCGCGACGGTGCTGTTCATTACGGGAATATAGGGAGCATTCAGGGGAGAGTGAAGATGCAGGAAAGCACAACGATGGCGAATACCGACGATAGTGCGGAAGGCACTGCGGAAAACGGTGTCGAAAGTACTGTGGAAAGCGGCATCACGCCTGGCGGCGACAGCGGAGCCTTTCGCGATGTGCTGGCCAGCAACCACGTAAGAAGAGGCAAACCTCCAGTGCATTTCGCCGACATGACGCCGGAAATGCGTCTGGAGGCAGCAAAAGCACTGAAATTGCCGAAGTTTCGAGTGAAGCAGCTCGCAAACCACTACTTCGAGCACCTGTCCACCGATGCCGAGGGTTTCACCGATTTGCCCGCGGTCATACGAGCCAGCGTCGCCGAAAGCTTCTTCCCGACGCTTATCGAACCCATCGCCCAACAGCAGGCTGATGAGGGCACAACCGTCAAAACCCTATGGAAACTGTTCGACGGAGCCGAAATTGAATCGGTGCTGATGCGCTATCCGAACAGGGCCACATTGTGCATCTCGAGCCAGGTCGGATGCGGTATGGGATGCCCGTTCTGCGCCACAGGGCAGCTGGGACTGACCCGCAACATGTCGACCGGGGAGATCTTGGAACAGGTGAGAATCGCCGCCGCGGCCATGCGCAACGGCGACATCGCCGGAGGTCCCGGAAGGCTGAGCAATGTCGTGTTCATGGGCATGGGGGAACCGATGGGCAATTACAGGGCCGTGGTGGCCGCCGTCCGTCAGATATGCACTCTTGCTCCCGGAGGCTTCGGTATTTCGGCTCGCAACATCACCATCTCCACGGTGGGTGTGGTGCCGGGAATCAGAAAACTCGCCCTTGAGGGATTGCCCATACGTCTGGCCGTGTCTTTGCATGCGCCAAGCGACGAGCTGCGCGACGAACTGGTACCGATGAACAAGCGCTTCAACACGACAGCGGTACTGGATGCGGCCCACGACTATTTCATCGCCTCAAAACGCCGTGTCAGTATCGAGTACGCCCTGATGCGCGGCATCAACGACCAGGAGATTCATGCGAGGCAGCTGGCCAGAAGACTCAACCACTACGGGGACGACTGGGTGCATGTGAACCCGATCCCGCTGAATCCCATTGAAGGGTCGAAGTGGACGGCGTCAAAGCCCGAGGACGAGCGACGCTTTTTGGAGATACTGCACCAGGCAGGCATCGCGGCGACCCTACGTGACACCCGTGGCTCCGAAATTGACGGAGCCTGCGGTCAGTTGGCGGCGAAGATGCAATCCCATCACCCGGCTGCCTGATGCCTCTGTTTTTTGCTGTCTGATACCGGCCCTGCGCCGGTCTCATCATTATGGAAGGCCGTCCCGTCATCGCCGGTACGGGATGTCGCGCGGCGCTTGGTGCCACACACTTTCGCGAAGTAATGTGCGCGTCTGCTGATGCGGTTATCCTGTTGAGTAGTCCACCGGAAGAACAAGCCGTCGTGCCGCGACAATCCAGGAATTCTGGACGTGGTCGGCATCCGCCTGTCTGAAGGCGGCCCATGCGGTTCGGGAATGGTCATGATACAAGATTTTGGAGGCATGAGATGTCGCTTGCGGTCAGAGTGATCCCTTGTTTGGATGTCGATTCAGGCCGCGTGGTGAAGGGCGTACATTTTGAAAACCTTCGTGATGCCGGTGACCCGGTGGAGCTGGCGACCGAATACTATCGGCAGGGCGCCGATGAGGTGACCTTCCTCGATGTGACGGCATCGACATCCCATAGAGGAACCATGGTGGATGTCGTCGGCAGGACGGCGGACACGCTGTTCATCCCGCTTACCGTAGGCGGAGGCGTCCGAAGTGTCGAGGATGTGGATTCGCTGCTGCGTTGCGGCGCGGACAAAATAGGCGTCAATACCGCTGCGATCAACGATCCCTCGTTGATTGAGAGCATCGCCGACAGGTTCGGGTGTCAGGTGCTCGTGCTGTCTGTCGATGCGCGCAGAGAACGCGGTGAGCGGCACACGCAGTCGGGTTTCGAAGTCACCACGATGGGTGGCAGAAAAGCCACCGGTATCGATGCGATTTGGTGGGCGAAACGTGCCGAGGAACTCGGTGCGGGGGAGATCCTGCTGAATTCCATGGATGCCGATGGCACCGAGAACGGTTTCGATCTGGAGATGATTTCGGCGGTCAGGGCAGCTGTCTCGATTCCCATCATTGCCAGCGGCGGTGCCGGAAAGGTCGAAGACTTCCCTCCTGCGATAGCGGCTGGTGCCGATGCCGTATTGGCCGCATCGGTGTTCCACTACGGCAAGGTGACCATCGGCGAGGTCAAGAAATCCTTGAAGGCGGCAGGATATACCGTTCGCTGAAGGCGGCGGGCCCGGTCAGGGCAGTCAGTCGGATGACACAATGGTGCTGCAGAGACCCGGGCAGCGGGATACGGTGTTCGAATAACCAACAGAAGGAACTCGACGACATGAGTGCGGATGGTATGACGGCGAAACACGATGAGACTTGCGAAGATGCGGTCTGCGACTCCGGGCAGACCTTGGACCCGGCAATAGCGAAGCGGCTGAAACTCGATGCCAAGGGATTGGTCGCCGCGGTCGTTCAGCAGTATGACACCAAAGAGGCCCTGATGGTCGGATACATGAATGAGGAGGCCCTGAGGCGCACCCTGACTTCAGGTCGTGTGACCTTCTGGTCCAGGTCACGGCAGGAATACTGGCGCAAGGGTGATACCTCCGGGCACGTCCAATACGTCAAAGGAGTGCATATCGATTGCGATGGTGACGCTTTGCTCATTTCCGTGGACCAGGTGGGTGCCGCCTGCCATACCGGAGCGAGGTCATGCTTCGATGCGGGCGGAGTGCTGCCGAGCAAGGAAGGTTTCCGAAGCGCCGAAGAGGAGGTCATCTGATGGAGACTGAGAAGACTGCGGTCGACTGCGACGTCAGACAGCTGCGCTGGGGCGAGACCTGGCCGTCCAAGCAGGAGTTTCGCTCCCTCGCGGAGCAGGGATACCGGGTCCTGCCGGTGGTCAGAAGACTGCTCGGCGATGCCTTGACACCGGTAGGTTTCTATGCGCGTCTTGCCGCAGGACGCAGCGGTACCTTCATTCTGGAAACGGCCGAGCATGGCGGTTCATGGAACAGGTATTCCTTCATCGGCGTCAATTCCATAGCCCAGCTGCGTTCGAATCATGGGCAGGCGAGCTGGCTTGGTCAGGTCCCGGTGGGCATCCCCGAGGAGGGGGATGTGATGGATGTCGCGCATCAGACGCTGAATATTCTCAAAGCGCCTGATGTCAAGGGGCTGCCGAGTCTGACCAGCGGTCTGGTCGGTACGGTCGGTTGGGATGCGATTCGGCATTGGGAGCCGACGCTGCGGGCGCAGGCTCCGGACGAGACAGGACAACCTGAACTGGCTTTGGCCCTCGCCACGGACATCGCGGTGGTCGATCATATGGATGGGTCCCTTTGGTTGATCGCGAATGCCGTGAACGCGGATGACAAGCCCACGAAAGTCGACGAGGCATATGATGCCGCGCTGGGCAGGCTCGACGTGATGCAGCGCGATGCCTCGAACAATGCAGCGGATCAGGTTGGCGTGAATGTCCTCGATAACGCGGTTCGCAAGCCTGAATTGAGATTCAGAACCGAAAAATCCGTGTATGAGCAATCCGTCGAGGCGGCGAAACGCCATATTGTTGACGGTGATGTGTTCCAGGTGGTGATCTCCCAACGTCTGGACCTCGATTCTCCGTCCCGTCCCTTTGACGTCTACCGCGTGCTGAGAACGCTCAATCCCAGTCCATACATGTATTTCTTCGCTCTGACCGATGCTCAGGGCAGGGATTTCAATGTCATCGGTTCAAGCCCGGAGACACTGATCAAGGTTGAGCGAGGGCATGCCATGACCTTCCCGATTGCGGGGTCGCGTCCACGCGGCGTCACTCCCGAAGAGGATGAGCGTCTGGCCAAGGAACTGCTGGCCGATCCCAAGGAGCGCAGCGAGCACATCATGCTCGTCGACCTGTCCAGAAACGACCTTTCCCGGGTGTGCCTGCCGAGTTCGGTGGAGGTCGTATCGCTGATGGACATCAAACGCTTCAGCCATATCATGCACATTGCTTCCACGGTTACCGGTCAGGTCAATCCTGAGCTGAGCACCTTCGATGTGTTCACTTCGGCCTTCCCTGCAGGAACATTGAGCGGCGCACCTAAACCGCGTGCTGTGGAGATCATCGACGAGATCGAGCTCGCTGACCGCGGCATATACGGCGGCACTGTGGGATATTTCGATTTTTCCGGCAATATGGATATGGCGATAGCGATACGCACCGCATTCCTGCGCGATCACCAGGCCAGCGTACAGGCTGGTGCCGGAATCGTGTTGGACTCAGTTCCCGAAACGGAATGGCAGGAGACGAGGAACAAGGCCGAGGCGTCGGTGGAAGCGATTCAGATTGCGGCACAACTCGCCAGAGCATGAGGCTGTGTGCCTTAGAATAGGCGCATTCAGGCAGAAATCGTGCCTGTGAATCTGTGAGGGCGTGTGAAAGACGGCGGACGGAATCTCTGCTCCGCTCCGAACCACTCGCCATCCGTGAAGATGTATCAACAACAAGGAGCAATATGTCAGTACTCGACGACTTGGTGTCAGGGGCAGTGGAGGATCAGCGTCAGCGCGAGGAGCGCGTGTCGCTGGATTCATTGAAGCACCGGGTTCGTGAGCAGTGGCATAGTCCAAGGCCTGTTCTCGACATCCTGAAGTCCTCGACGTCCATACCTGTTATCGCGGAAATCAAACGAGCATCGCCGTCGAAGGGCCACCTTAGCGACATACCCGACCCGGCCGCTCTCGCGAAGGAATACGAGCGTGGTGGCGCCAGTGTCATATCCGTGTTGACGGAAGGCAGACGTTTTCTCGGGTCCTTTGCGGATTTGGACGCCGTCCGAGCCGCCGTGGATATCCCGGTGCTGAACAAGGATTTCATCGTCACCGACTATCAGATATGGGAGGCCAAGGCCCACGGTGCCGATTTGGTGCTGCTGATCGTCGCCGCCCTTGACGACGGGCAGTTGCGTCATCTCCTTGACCTTGCGCATGAACTCGAGCTGACCGTGCTGGTTGAGACCCATACCGCAGAGGAAATCCGTAGGGCTGTCGACGCCGGAGCCAAGGTCATTGGCATCAATGCGAGAAATCTCAAGGACCTTCACGTCGATGTGAGCAAATACAGCGAGCTTGCCGCAGATTTGCCCGACGATGTGGTACGAGTGGCTGAATCCGGAGTGTTCGGCTGCGTCGAACTCGAAGATTATGCCCGTGCAGGAGCGGATGCTGTTCTGGTCGGTGAAGGCGTGGCGACTGCGGAGGATCACACGGCCGCAGTGCGTCGATTGGTGGAATGCGGTGAAAGGGTAATCATGTCAGAGCGACGTCCGTTGGAAACGCATCAGGGCCCGTATTTCGGACGCTACGGTGGCCGATTCGTCCCCGAGGCACTTATCGGTGCACTTGATGAGCTTGAGAGGGTCTATGACGAAGCCAAGAACGATCCTGAATTCCAGGCTGAACTGAAGCGTCTGAACAGGGATTACGTGGGCAGGCCGTCATGCCTGACCGAAGCGCCCCGTTTTGCCGAGCGGGTCAGCGACGAGGTCGGTTCCGAAGTGCGGGTGTTCCTCAAGCGTGAGGATCTCAACCATACCGGTGCCCACAAAATCAACAACGCTCTCGGCCAGGCACTCTTGGTGAAACGCATGGGCAAGACCCGCGTGATAGCAGAAACGGGTGCCGGACAGCATGGTGTGGCCACAGCGACGGTGTGCGCTCTGTTGGGCCTCAAGTGTCGCATCTATATGGGGCAGATAGATGCCCGACGTCAGGCCTTGAACGTTGCCCGGATGCGTCTTTTGGGAGCTGAAGTCGTCGAGGTGACTCAGGGTACCAAAATCCTCAAGGACGCCATCAACGAGGCCTTGCGCGACTGGGTCACCAATGTTGAGAACACCCATTATCTGCTGGGCACAGTGGCAGGCCCGCATCCATTCCCCACGATGGTCAGGGATTTCCAGAAGATTATCGGAGAGGAGGCCAAGGAACAGCTGCAGTCGCAGTTCGGCATCGATCACCCCGATGCCGTGGTGGCCTGCGTGGGCGGAGGCTCCAATGCCATCGGCGTGATGAACGCCTTCCTCGACGATGAACGCGTGGGTTTGTATGCGTACGAGGCTGGCGGGCACGGTCCGCAGACTCCCGACCACGCCATACGCCTCACCGAAGGCACCGGGCAGCTCGGAGTCTTCCAAGGGGCGAAATCCTATCTGCTCGAGACCAGCGAAGGGCAGACTCTGGATACCTATTCCATTTCGGCCGGACTGGATTACGCCTCCGTGGGGCCGGAGCACGCCTGGCTGAAGGACATCGGCCGTGTCCACTACGACTACGCGACCGACGACGAAGCGATGTCCGCCTTCGCGGATCTGTGCCGGACGGAAGGCATCATTCCGGCTCTGGAGTCCTCTCACGGGCTTGCGGGTGCGTACAAGGCGGCCCGGGATCTGATCGCCAAGGGCGTGAGCAAGCCGGTGATTCTGGTCAACGTTTCCGGCAGAGGAGACAAGGATGTGGCCACTGCGGGCAAGTGGTTCGGATATCTGACCGATGAGCAGAGCAAGGCCCTGGACGCCAACGGCGCCCACGGCAACAGCGTGGATGGAGAGTAAAGCGATGAGCGACAACACGTCATTTCCGAACGACGGGCAATCCGGAAGCTCTGTGAGCAAGGAGCAGCCTCTGGGCTTCAAGCATGCGGCAAGCCCTGTAGGAACCTTGCTCGACGATTTCGACAAGCGTAACCAGGCGGCCTTCATAGGGTATCTGCCCTATGGTTTTCCCGATCCGACGGTATCCCTTGATGCTTTCAGAACCATCGTGGAGCACGGTGTGGATGTGGTCGAAATTGGATTGCCCTATTCCGACCCTGTTATGGACGGCCCGGTCATCCAGTCCGCGTCACAGATCGCCCTGCAGCATGGCGAGAGGATTGCAGGGGTGTTCGATGCGGTCGAGACCGTTGCGAATGCCGGTGGCACGCCACTGATCATGAGTTATTGGAACCTTATCTTCCATTACGGGGTCGAGCGTTTTGCCAGGGACTTCTCCAATGCTGGCGGTGCCGGTCTGATAACCCCTGATCTGATACCCGATGAGGCGGGGGACTGGATCGAGGCTTCTGACCGTTACGGTCTGGACCGAATTTTCCTGGCTTCTCCCGATTCCTCAAGCGAGCGACTGAAAATTGTCGCAGAGCATTCGCGCGGCTTCGTCTATGCGGCCTCAAGAATGGGTGTGACGGGTGAACGCAGCAGCATCACCTCATCTCCGGAACTGCTGGTTCAACGCACTCGTCAGGCCGGGGCCGCCCACGTCTGCGTGGGCATTGGGGTGTCCACGCCTGAACAGGGGGCGAAAGTCGCCACCTATGCCGATGGCGTGATAGTGGGCTCCGCATTGGTGCATACGATGCTCGACGAGTCCGGTGCTGCAGTGGAGCCCGCTTTGGGGCTGGCTGCTTTGGCGAAGACCACCGAGCAACTGGCACAGGGCATTCATCAGGCCAGGCAGTAGCTTCGTGGCTGCCTTCATACCCGTGGAATCCACGCACGGCACACCTTTGGACACGGGTTCAACACCGATGTCAGTTATCGAGGAATCATGACACTTGCATATATCCCTTCACCTTCGATCTCACAGTTTTCGATTGGTCCGGTCACCATTCATTTCTATGCGATCACCATGCTCATAGCCATCGCAGTCGCGATCTGGATGGCCTCGGTCAGATGGAAGCGTCTCGGCGGCACCACCGACCAGATTTTCGACATCGCCATCTGCGCCGTGCCCGCGGGTATCATCGGGGCGCGTCTGTATCATGTGGTGACCACTCCGGAGCGTTTCTTCGGGCCTGACGTGCACTGGGTCGACATGTTCAAGATCTGGCAAGGAGGCCTTGGCATCTGGGGCGCTGTCCTCTTGGGTGCTCTGGCGGCGTGGGCATGGTGCCGACATCGTCATTACCCGGCGGCTCTGCTCTGTGACGCCATCGCCCCGGCACTGCTGGTCGCTCAGGCCATAGGACGCCTGGGCAACTGGTTCAATCAGGAGTTGTATGGTGCGCCTACCACTCTGCCATGGGGCCTGAAGCTCAACACCAGTGGTACCTCAATAGGTTCGACGGAACAGTGCTACGACGGCAGCACATGCCCGACCGGCACGCTGTTCCAGCCCACCTTCCTGTATGAGATGATTTGGAATCTCATCGGCGCGGCCCTGTTGATCTGGATCGGGCGCAAAGCGGTCCGCGTTCTAAAAGCCGGGGCATTGTTCACCTTGTACATCATCTGGTATACGGCCGGAAGAACATGGATAGAGTCCTTGCGCATCGATTTCGCGCACGAGTTCCTCGGTGTTCGCGTCAACGTCTGGGTGTCGATGGCGGTGTTCGTGCTGGGCGTCATGGCATTCGTCCTGGTCATGAATCGCGGGAAGTCCACGGCGCTGCTGGCTGAAAAGCTGCGTACGGTCACCGAGATGGAAGAGCGACGACTCAGGGAATCCGAAGGGCAGGATTCGGCGAGCAGCGATAGCGCGCACGCAGCGGTATCCGGCCATACGTCGCATTCCCCGGAAGCGTCCGGAAGGGATGTCGAGTCCGAGAAGCTATCTCAAGAGCAGTGAGGCAGTGTCTTCGTCTCTCACCCTCCCTAGAATGGAAAACATGCAGATTCACATAGCTCCGAGTATTTTGTCCGCTGACTTCGCCAATCTGGAAAGAGATCTCAAGGCAATCTCCAATGCGGATATGGTTCACGTCGATGTCATGGATCATCATTTCGTACCCAATCTCACCTTGGGCGAACCTATCGTCAAACGTATCTGCGAGGTCACTGACCTTCCGGTAGATGTGCATCTGATGATCGAGGACCCTGACAGGTGGGCCCCTGAGTTCGCCAAACTCGGAGCATCATCGGTGACCTTCCATATGGGAGCCACACATGCTCCCGTTCGTCTGGCCCGTCAGCTCAGGGAGATGGGTGTAAAAGCCTGTTTTGCCGTTCGCCCGGCCGAATCGGTGGAACCCATCTTCGACATTCTCGATGAATTCGACATGATTCTGATCATGACCGTCGAGCCCGGCTTCGGCGGGCAGAAGTTCCTGGCGAATCAGATAGCCAAAACACGCAGGCTGCGTGACGAAATCACCAGACGAGGCCTGAACACGCATATTCAGGTTGACGGGGGAGTCAGCCCCAGCACCGCTCCGACCGTTGCAGAGGCCGGTGCCGATGTTCTGGTGGCCGGTTCGGCCGTCTATGGTGCAGAGAATCCCGCACAGGCCATCGATGCCATCAGGGCACAGGCACAAGAGCACTTTCGCGCGTAAGAGGAAGCAAGGGTAGAGCATGAAGACATTCGATTCGCTGTTCAAGGAACTTTCGGAAAAAGCAGCCAGCAATGCAGCGGGGTCTCTGACGGTTGACGAACTCGCCAAGGGCACCCATTTCATCGGCAAGAAAATCGTGGAAGAGGCCGGGGAGACCTGGATCGCTGCGGAATATGAAGGCGCTGACCGCACGGCTGAGGAAATGAGCCAGTTGCTATACCATCTTCAGGTCATGATGATCGACAGGGGCATCGATCTCGAGGATGTGTACCGCTATCTGTGAGCGCTTGACCGGCAAGTTGAGGAGAAGAGATGTTAAGAATTGCAGTGCCTAACAAAGGCATGCTTTCAGAGCCTGCCTGGAATATGCTGTCTGAGGCGGGATACCGACTTCGCAGCAATCCAAGGCAGCTGGTGGTCGAAGACCCCGACAACGATATCGAGCTGTTTTATCTTCGACCAATAGACATAGCGGTGTATGTCGGCCGTGGAACCGTGGACGTCGGCGTAACCGGGCGTGATCTGCTGCTGAACTCTGGCACGAAGGCGGTGGAGCATCTGCAGCTCGGTTTCGGTGCATCCACCTTCCGTTTCGCCGCGCCGAATGACTCGGATATTTCCCGTCTTGAAGACATCGACGGCAAGCGTGTGGCGAGTTCCTTCGACAAACTGGTGGATGATTACCTGAAGTCCAATGGCATCACCGCAGATATCATCCACTTGGACGGAGCTGTCGAGTCCTCCGTGCACCTGGGTGTCGCGGATTTGATAGCCGACGTGGTATCGACCGGAACGACACTGAGGAATGCCGGGTTGAGGATTTTCGGTGACCCGATTCTGCACTCCGAGGCCATCCTGATACGGTCTCCGAGAATCTCCACGGAGGATGAGAGGCTCACCGTGCTCAGCAGGAGACTGCAGGGAGTATTGACCGCGCAGCGGTATGTGTTGATGGACTATGACATTCCCGTCGAGAAGGTGGCTTTGGCTGTAGGCGTCACCCCCGGCTTCGAATCGCCGACGGTTTCATCGCTGCACGACAAGCAGTGGGCTGCGGTACGCGCCATGGTCCCCAAGCAAGAGGTCAACAATCTCATGGACCGGCTTTACGACATAGGTGCCCGAGCGATTATCGTAACCGCGTTGCAGGCATCGAGAATGTGAGAACATGCAGACGCCGGAGACAAGCTCAGACACCAAATTCAGTCCTGAACCGAAAAACGTTCTGTGGACGATACCCAATGCGATAAGCGTGTTGCGTATCCTCACCATCCCGGTTATCGCCGTGTTGGTGTCCCAAAGGCATCTGATGATTTCACTGGTACTGATTGCGGTCTCCGCGGCTTCAGATGGTGTCGACGGCTTCATAGCGAGACGCTTCAATCAGGTGAGCAGGGTCGGGCAGATTCTTGATCCCATCGCCGACAGGATGTTGATTCTCTGCACCATCGTGGCCTTGGGTTTTGCCCAGATTCTTCCTTGGTGGCTGTTGGTCGTCGTGGGTTTGCGCGATCTGGTGATGGGGGTGCTCATACTGATACTGGCGCAGCACGGCTATGGTCCTCTGCCGGTGCATTATGCGGGGAAGACGGGCACAGCGATGCTGATGCTGGCCATCCCCGCCTTGATTCTCGCGGATTTTCAGGAGACCCATTTCTTTGGCATCCTGCATCTTGTCGCGTTGGCAGCGGTGCTCTGGGGCGTGGTATTGTATTGGTTCGCCGGGGTGCTGTATATCATTCAGGGCATAGGTCTGATACGGGATGATTCGCTTCATGACTGATGAATTCCACATGCCGCTTTCATTTGAGGTGACCCCTGACAGGGTGCCCATCCATCGTCGTGCGGTGTTTTCGAATTCGGTCCATGCAATCACACAGACCACCATTGCTCTGGAAGCTCATGACCCGCTCACCGGGACCATCCGCAGGCGCAAACTGGCCGACGAATCCTTGAGACTCATCGACGACCTGACCAACCGTCCCATGGATCCGATGTTCGAGGACGCTCTGCTGATTCCCAACGGGCATAGGTCGAAGTTCGCCATATGGTTCGGTCGAACGGTCGTATTCCTCATATGTCTGGCAGTAGGTTTTTCCGGTTGCCTGATTATCCGGGATTTGCATCAGGACACCAGGCAGAAGGTTCGGCAGGAACTGGCTGCGCAGATTCAGTCGGCATCCTCCCGTTCGGATGAGTTGTCCAACAATGTCGACGATCTGCGTAGCCAGATAGACAAGCTGTCGGCGGAGGTCGGCGGAGGCAGCAACAGCGCCTTGGCCGACAAAGAGAATATTCTCAATGGCGGTACTTCGGTCGAAGGGCCCGGAATAACCGTAACCTTGACGGATCCGCTTGCGGCATCGTCAGACAATGGCGATAGCAGTAGCGGTAATTCGGCTGATTCATCCCATATCCGCGTAGTCTCTGACGCGGACCTGCAGTCCTTCGTCTCAAAACTCTGGGCTGCCGGAGCGGAAGCCATTGCCATCAACGGCAATAGGATAGGTGTACAGACCTCTGTTCGTACTGCAGGTTCGACGATTCTCGTGGGTGTAGAGTCTGTTCAAAGCCCATACACTATCGAGGCGATCGGCAGCAAGGACTCCCTGAAGAAGGCTATGAGCGCTGATTCCGAGGGGAACCTGTTCTCCTCGTTGAAACAGGCGGGTATCTATCCTCAGGTGTCGAGCAAGGATTCGATTACCATGGAGGCTGCAGGTTCTCCGGATCTGTCGTATGCGAAAAGAGAGGAATAGGTATGGCGGCTGTACTTGGTTTGGTGGTCGGGGTAGTGGGGGGAATCTTCCTTCAGCCTGATATTCCGATTGTGCTTCAGCCCTATCTGCCGATTATGGTGGTGGCTGCACTCGATGCCTTGCTGGGAGCCGCACGGTCCTTTTTCGAGCGCAGCTTTTCCGACAAGGTTTTCGTCATATCCTTTTTGTCGAATGTGATTACCGCGGCCTTGCTGGTGCTGCTGGGCAATCAGCTCGGCGTGGGTTCACAGCTTCAGACTGCGGTTATCGTGGTTCTCGGCATAAGGATATTCTCCAATGTCTCCTCCATCCGTCGTTTCATCTTCAGAGGGTGAGGCTTGCGTATGACAGAGCAGCATGATTCACATAAGGATTCGACGCGGACAGGCGAGGGCACGCCTGAGGAACGCTCGGACGAGTACAGATTCGCTCATAGGAGCGCGGAGGGGGAGACGCGTCCTCGTACGGACAGGCGTCACCGCCATCGCAGCAATGACAACACGGACACCGGTTCGTTTCCTATGGTCAGGCGACGTCCTTCGCGCTCGGTGAACGTCAATGCCAAACGCGCTCGTATGGTCACCAGTGTGTTGGTGGCTCTGCTCTGCGCCTTGCTGGGTTTCGGATATGTGGTCCAGGTGCGGAACACATCCTCTTCGTATGAGTCCTTGAGTGAGGATGAGCTGGTTCGCGTCTTGGACGAGACCAGTACCCAGGTGGATAAATTGGAGCAGCGCCGCAATGAATTGAACCGGCAGCTCACCTCCATTCAGTCTGCGGCGGACAAGCAGAAGGAGGCCGAGAAGATTGCCGAGCAAAATGCGCAGACGAGCGGTATCCTCTCCGGAAGGCTGCCTGCGGAGGGCAAGGGTGTGACCATTGTGGTCACCCAGCATGACACGCGTGTCGATGCAGCCACGATGTTCACCCTTATCGAGGAACTGAGGAATGCAGGCGCCGAGGTCATTTCCTTCAATTCGGTGCGTATTGTCACGTCGAGTTATGTGAAAGACGCGAAGAGCGGCCTTGTCGTTGACGGGAGCCAGCTCTCAAGTCCTTACACCATCAAGGCCATAGGTAATCCCTCAGACCTCCAGAACGCCATTCAGATCGCAGGGGGAGTGGGTTCCAGATTGAAGGTGTCCTTCAACGCGACGGTCAGTGTCACCCAGAACGATAGTGTCAGAATTGACGAGGTTCGCCAACCTCAGCAATATCAGTATGCAAGAACGGTAGAATAGCGAATATGACTGATCCGATTCCAACAGCTGGCGAAACGACCATCATTGGTATGCCAGCACTTCATATGCCCGTGGTAACCAGCGCTGATCGACCTTTGTCGAAGGACGACCTTGAAACGATCGCAAAGCTTTCCGAGGGTACCGCATTGTTGATTTCCACCAGGGGAGCCGTTTCCGGTTCGCGTTACCTTCTCGATGAGGACAAGGTGACAGTCGGCAGGGACCCGAATGCCGATATTCTTCTGGACGATTCCACCGTTTCGAGAGCTCATGCCCTGTTCCGGAGAGTCGGGAATGCCTTCCACGTCGTGGATGCAGGAAGTCTCAATGGGACCTACGTCAACCGTGAACGTGTTGACGACGCCGAATTGCACAATGGAGACGAAATCATGGTGGGGAAGTTCCGCCTGGTATTCTTCACGAAATCCGCTGTTATGCAG
>OMJG01000931.1_pt1 | contig 19218 bp, 21 predicted proteins | sample 1646431 | NCBI WGS metagenome assembly OMJG01 (sample SAMN03771674, study PRJEB25209) | food metagenome | isolation source: Cotija cheese | place: Mexico:Jalisco,Michoacan | collected 2011-12-12
ACTAAAGAAGCGTAAATTAAATTGTAATACCTAAAAAAGGACCTGCGGTAAATTTATCCCGCAAGTCCTTTTTTCTATTTTATTCATTATCAGGAGATGAGTTGCCAGACTCATCGGGCGTTCCTTCTTCAGATGAATCTTCTTCTGGATCTGGTTTTGAAGGATCTGTTGGTTCATCAAGAGAAGTGTCCGGTGGATCTTCACTCGTTTCTTCCTCTTCTTTTTCGGGTTTAGATTCTGGTTTTTCGTCTGTTTGATTCTCATCTGTTGGTTCTTCATCAGATGGACTGTTTGATTCTGGCTTTTTTTCTGGCTTTTGTTCTTGTTTTTCCTCTTCTTGTTGTTGATCTTCTTCTGTTTCTTCGGGTTTTACAGTTTCAGGGTTCGTATCAGTGTTTGCAGAATCTGTACTGACTTCAACTTGATTGGGTTCTTCATCTGTTTGATCATTATCAGATAAAGTTGTACTCCAATAGTCAGCAAGCTCTTCATCTGTAGCTCCGATTGCGAAATCATATTGTGACGTTTCAGGGAGGTTATTTGTACTAAAGATTTCTGTAAATGTTTCTCCCGAAACTTCTCGGGTATCGCCATTAGGTAATTCGATTGTTCCCGGCAGCATGCCTGTTTTTTCTAAAACAGATCGCTGTTCAATATTATCCGGTTGCTGATAAGTTTCGCCCGCACCAACTAATTCTGGATTTACTTCATAGATTCTGTTCATTACTTGTGCCCAGAAATTTCGATTTCTTCGACTGGAAGAGAGACCAAATTCATCTTCTATGCCAACATTGATATTATCGTAACCTATCCAAGTACCTAAAGAGATTTTAGGAGTACTGGCAACATACCAAATATCCGTTACTAAATCAGAACGACCGGCAGTACCCGTTTTGGAAATAAAGTCAGAATTAAAGTTCAACTGATTGATTGTATTTCTAGCTGTTCCTTCTGTATGAACATCTCGCAGAATATCTAAGAGCAGATAGTTAGCTTGCGGATTCCAGACACGCGTTTCAACTTGTTCATGCTGATAAATTGCTTCTCCGGATTGATCTTCGATACGCTCGATGACATATGGATCAGCATGGACACCATCATTTGCGATGCTGGAGAATGCACTGACTAATTCCACTGCAGAAGGTCCAGTAGAAACTCCGCCGATAGCAGTAGCTAACTGAGACTCATAGACATCCAGAGGAATTCTGTCATTACCGATACCCATTCTTTCCATGTAGATTCCAGGGTTTACTTGATCATTTAATTCATTAAAGATCTTGATTGTAGGAATATTCTGAGAAATCGTCAAAGCTTCTCGAGCTGTCATCCAACGGTTTGTAATAGGGCCGGCATTTGTTGGTTCATAAGGATCCTGTCCAACTTGAGGAAAAGAGACTTTCGTATCTGGTATTAAAGTTGCCGGTGTGATCATTCCGACATCTAAGGCGGGACCATAAGTTGCCAGCGGTTTTATAATAGATCCTGGGCTTCGTCCGGGTTTAAAAGCAATATTATAATTGTCTTCTTCATAATCGCGACCTCCGATAAAGGCTAGGACTTTTCCAGTAGAATTATCGATCAGTGAGCCGCTGACTTGCATAGGATACGTCTGGGTATGCGTTTCACCATCTGCATCGGTCCAAGTATACTCTCGAGTTCTGCCTAACGTATCGATCTGCTCTGCAACTACTTGCTCCACAGCATTATGTGCAGCTTTGTCAATCGTTGTGTAGATTTTGTAACCGCCGTTACGCATAGCAGCATCGGTTTCTTCTAAATACTGATTATTCAGTTCTTCATCATCAGCAACTTCTTCTGCTGTAAGACCATCTTGTTGAATGAGATGGTTCTTTAGAATTTTGCTTGCCTCTTGGAATGCCAGATCATAAACGTATGATTGAACTTCTTCTTCAATACTTTCCTGATTGATAAAGTCCTGAGTAATATCATACTCAGCAGCTTCTTGATATTCTGCTTCAGTAATATATCCTTCGCGGTACATACGGAACAATACTTCTTTTTGACGCTGCAGTCCGTACTCAAAGCTGTCTTTGAATTCACCTGTTTGCGTATAAGGGCTATACACAATAGGACTCTGCGGTAATCCTGCTATAAAAGACGCCTGCGGTAAAGTGAGATCTGCAGCTGCAGCACCGAAGATTCCTTGAGCCGCTTCTTGAACACCGGCAATATTTTCGCCTTTATTGTTACGCCCGAAAGGGGAGATATTCAAATAAGATTGCAGAATATCTTCTTTAGACATAAAGTTTTCCAAACGCATAGCGAGTAAAATTTCATTGGCTTTACGCTCGTGAGTGACTTCATTTCCGACCAACTGCTGCTTGATTAACTGCTGTGTAAGAGTGGAACCTCCAGAAGAGGATGCACTGTTTGTCAGATCTTGAACAAGAGCTCGAGCCACAGCTTTAGGAACGATTCCGTTATGTTTAAAAAAGTATTCATCTTCGGTTGCAATAATAGCATTAACGACATAAGGAGAAACCTGCTCTAAGTTGACGGGTGTTCTGACAAGGTCACTGCGGACATCGCTGACTAGTTCGCCGCTTCCATAATAAATAGAAGATTTTAACGTATAGTCATCGATTTGAGCTTCCATTTCTTCATATTCTGGAATTTCGCTGCTGTGAACGAGAGAAGCAAAGTACCCTACTGCTGCTCCAGCTCCAAGAGAACCTCCTACTAAAAGGGTAACAGCTAATATAATGACAAGTGCTTTTGCTACTCGATAAGAGATATCAAAATAGTAAAAAAAACCTTTACTTGAAGAAGTCTCTTTTGTTTCTTCTGCTTGTTCGGATTTCTTATTTTCAGATCGATTCATTCTAGACTCCTTTATCTTTATTTTTTATGATGTATAGCTTGCTATATTATAGCAAACAAGACTTAAAAGTAAAACGAATAGATGTTACAAATCTTACTGTAATTTGTTTAAAAGATGACAATAGTGGTAAAAAAGCAAACGCATTCATGAAAAATGATAGAAAAACCCCTTATCACTAAAATTGATGAAGCAATTTTAATGATAAAAGGGTTAATCCAATCCGTTATACAGTTTCAGGGAATTTTTCTCCTATTAGTGCCAAACGTTCAGCAACTTCTTCACGGCTTAAATGATGTTCTACCACATAACGATTTTCTGGAGAAATTCTACAGTCATGTGTGCATCCGCGCAGATATTTATGCTCGTTTTCTTCTGAAGCTATGATTTGACGGTTGCAAAATGGGTTCCCGCAATTTACGTAACGTTCGCATGGGGTACCATCGAACCAGTCGCGTGCAATAACTGTTTTTTCTTTCCGGTTAATATCTACACTGATACGCTCGTCAAATACATACATTTTGCCGTCCCACAATTCTCCTTGAGTATTGGGGTTGGTGCCGTAATTATGAATGCCGCCGTGTAGTTGAGCAACATCTTCAAAGCCTTCTTTCAATAGCCAGCCGCTGAATTTTTCGCAACGTACACCGCCTGTACAATAGGTAACTACACGTTTATCCATAAATTTTTCTTTGTTTTCTTTAATCCAATCCGGCAATTCTCTAAAGTTACGAATATCAGGACGGATCGCACCGCGGAAATGGCCTAAATCATATTCATAATCATTTCGTGCATCTAACACAATTGTGTTTTCATCTTCAAGTGCTTTACGAAATTCTTCCGGTTCCAGATAGGTTCCGGTCAATCGGTTTGGATCGATATCTTCTTCACCTAATTGAAGTGATACAATTTCCGGACGATAACGTACATGCAATTTTTTGAAAGCATGTCCTTCTGATGGATCGATCTTAAACATCATGTCGCTGAAGCGCTCATCAGCATGCATAGTTTCCATATATTTTTCAGTTTCTTCAATCGTACCTGATACCGTACCGTTTAGTCCTTCATCAGATACTAATATACGGCCTTTAAGGTTAAGATCCTTGCACAGCTGCATATGCTCACTTCTATATTGTTCAGGATTTTCAATTTCTACATATTTATAGTAAAGCAATACTTGGTATTCACTCACGGGGTGTTCCTCCTTGTTCGTTCTACAATTTCGATTCGTATCATAAACATTAAAATTATACTCGAAGGACACAGAGATTGCAAGGATTTGTTACTATATCTCTGAAAAGAGATGTTAAAAAGAAATTAAGATGTAATACTGTTGAAATCTAATGAGCAGATAAACATGCTATACTTTCTCTAGTCCTCAAAAAACTGAGGAGGAGCAACAATACTTTGTTACCCGTTAATAAACTTATTCGATGAAAAGTCTATAAAGACAAATTACAGCAGATGGACCGGAAGACACTTTCTTGGAGGGAAGCAATCTTGAAAAGTAAATTATTCGTATTGTCCGCAACTACAACAATGATATTAAGCTCATTAATCTCAGCTCCATTAGTATCAGCTGAAGATTATGATACAAAAATCGATGAAGCAAAAACTCAAGTAGAAAATAATAATCAGCAAATTGACTCATTAAATGAAACGATCAATTCACTGGAATCTGAATCACAAAATACTGAAGCAGCTTTAGCATCAATCAATGATGAGATTACCAACAATGAAAACCTAATTAAAGAAACCGTTGAGCGTTTACAGACGGCACACAACAATTTCGATACTTTACAAGTAGAAATTGCAGAATTAGAAATATTGATTGAAAAAAGAAATGAACAACTGGAAGAACAAGCACGTAAAATTCAAGTAGATGGTCAGACAGCAAATTACATAGAATTTGTGTTAGATTCTGAATCAATTACTGACGTTATCGGACGTATCGACGTCGTAACAAACTTAGTGCAATCCAACAAAGAATTAATGGAAGCTCAAATGCAAGACAAAAAATCTGTAGTCACTAAACAGGCAGAAGTTGAAAAAACCATTACTCAGCAAAATGCACTGGCTGAAGAACTTGAACAAGTATCTGCAGATCTAGAGCAGCAACAGCTGGAAAAAGAAGTACTGGTTGCCCAGTTATCCTCTGAAAAAGCAACAGCTGAATCAGAGCGTTCAGAATTTCTAGCTCAGCGCGAAGCTGCTGAACTGAAAGTAGATCAATTGATTGCTTCAAGAGAAGAAGCAGCGCGCGCAGCGCAAGAAGCAGAAGAACAACGTCAAAGAGAAGCAGAAGAGCAAGCGTTGGCTCAAGCAGAAGCAGAGGCTGCAGAGGCAGCTGAAGAAGAAAATACTGTAACAACAGCTTCTTCAACTCCAGCAGAATCTAGCGACCGTTCTTCAGAGTCTAATGATTCTGAACCGGCTGAATCTACTAGAACAGAATCAGCTTCACAAAGTTCTTCAAATAATCAAAGCTCAAGCAACAATAACTCAAATAACAATAATTCTAATAACAATAGTTCAAGCAACAATAATCAAAATTCAAACAATAGTAGTTCAAATAACTCTTCAGAGGATGAAAGAAATGAAGAGACACAAACTGCTCCTAAAAAAGAGACAGTAGAAAAAGTTGAATCTAAACCAACTCCAACAACAAGCGGAGCTTCATGGTCTGCAATCAAGTCATATGCTGACAGCCAATTAGGAACACCTTATGAATGGGGTTCTGTAGGAACAAGCACATTTGACTGTTCCGGATTTACTAGCTGGGTATTCCGTCAAGTTGGAAAAACCATCCCTCGTAATTCAGCTGCTCAATATGCAAGCTCTCAAAAAGTATCTAATCCTCAACCAGGAGATTTAGTATTCTTTGGTAACGGAAGAGTCACTCACGTAGGGATCTACGCAGGCGGCGGCAGATTTATCGGGGCACAAACCAGCACTGGTGTAGCATATGCCAATGTTCATTCAGGTTACTGGGGTTCAAGATTTATTGGATACGGAAGATATTAATCAGCCAATAACGATTAGTAAACAGAAAAAGGATCGAGATCACATCAGGTGTTATCTCGATCCTTTTTTGAATCTTTAGTTTTTTGTATACTGATCAGTCAATGCGATGAACTGTGCAACATCTTCTTTCAAAATATTGATTCCTTTTACCCAGAAGTCAGTAGATGTCAAATCTACGTTCAGGTGTTTGTCAGCAAGTTCTTCAGTATTCATTGAGCCGGTGTCTTGCAATAATGCAATGTATTGATCCTCAAAATCGGAACCGGATTCCAGAGCTTGAGCGTAGATACCTAAACTGAACAAGTAGCCGAAGGTATAAGGGAAGTTGTAGAAAGAGATACCGCTGATGTAAAAATGCAGTTTGCTTGCCCAGAAGCTTGGATGATAGTCAGACAGGCTATTATCATATGCTTCTTTTTGAGCTTCCTCCATTAACTCATTTAATCGTTCTGCTGAAACTAGTCCATTTTTACGTTCATTGTAAAAATTGGTTTCGAAAATAAAACGAGCATGGATATTTAAGAACATAGCTAAGGCATTTTGTATCTTTGTATCTAGTAAAGCAATTTTGTCTTCATCAGAAGAGGCTGACTTAACTGTTGCATCGGAAACCACGAGTTCAGCAAAGGTAGAAGCTGTTTCTGCAACATTCATTGCAAAATGCTGCTTCATATAAGGTAATTCAAAAATAACATGATTGTGGAAGGCATGACCTAATTCATGTGCTAAAGTCGCTACTTCTCCCGGTGAATCAGAATATGTCATAAAAATGCGCGATTCTTTTGAAACAGGCAACTCAGCACAATATCCTCCTGGTGATTTACCAGGGCGATCTTCTGCTTCAATCCAGCGCTTTTCGAACGCCATTTCCGCAAAATCAGCCATTTTACCACTGAATTTTCGGAAGTTTTCAATTATGAAAGCAGCTCCTTCATCGAAACTGTAAGACTTTGGCTTGCCATTACCAACTGTAACGGGTGCTTCTACGTCCTGCCAACTTAATTGTGCTTTGCCAAGCAGTGCGGCTTTTCTAGATAAATAGTCAGTAAACGGAGTTTTATTTTCAGCAATAGCTTGCCACATTGCATCTAGTGTTTCCTGTTTCATTCGACTGGCTTTAAGCGGTTTTTCTAGAAAATTATCTATACCATGCGCTTTATAGTCAGTCAGTCTGAAACCTGCTAGATGGTTCAATGTATCTGCAAATAATTCCGATTGGCTGCTCCAGGCAGCTTCCCATTTTTCAAAAAGCTCAGCTCTTACTTTATTGTCCGGATCATTATACATACGGTTTTCTGCTTGCCCAGCAGAAAGCAATTGTTCATTTCCGTTTTCATCTGTAACAGGAATTTCGATTTTTGAAACGAGTGTATCATAGTGCTGTTCCCAACCTTGGATGCCATCTACAGATAATTTAGCCAGCAGCGCTTCTTCTTTCTCAGAAAGCAATTGTTCTGCTTGTTCGCGGTCTTCAGATAGATTGAACGAGAACGGAGCTAAGGCAGGATTCTGCAGCAAAGTTTGCCAATCTTCATCTGAGATGGTCGCGAATTTTTTATAAAAAGGGACAACAATTGTAGAGAATTCACTATACAGAACACTTAATCGTCCCATCAAGGTTTTTGCTTTTGAGTTATTGACATCTGCTGATAAGGTTCCGCTGATAAACATACCTGCTTCAGAAATTTGTGGCTGTAAAGTATTTAACTGTTTTAAGATACTTTGCATTTCAGGGTAACTCGGATGGTCCGCTTTTGGATCCCATTGGCTGATTTTCTGACCAAGTTCAGGAATCTCCTGTTCCCATCTCGATAAATCCTGTTCCAGTTCTGATGCATTGATGCTTGAATAGATGGATTCCAGATCCCATTTCATGCTATAAGACATTGGCTCATTCCTTTACTTATTGATATATTTTTCAGTGATTTCCAGATATTCATCAATATCTGATAAAACCATATCGATCGCTGACTGCCAGAAGTCCGGTTTCGTTAAATCTGCATTCAAGTGTTTCTCTGCCAATTCTTCTGTTGTCATACTTGCAGTATCACGCAACAAAGCAATATACTGCTCTTCAAAATCTGTACCTTCTTCAAGTGAACGAGCGTAGATTCCTAAGCTGAACAAGAACCCGAATGTGTATGGGAAATTGTAGAATGGTACACCTGTATTATAAAAATGCAGTTTGCTTGCCCAGAAAGTAGGGTGATAAGTCGAAAGTGAATCTTGGTAAGCTTCTTTCTGTGCTTCCACCATTAATTCTGATAAACGATCATCTGTCACAATACCGGACTTACGTTCATTATAAAAGCTTGTTTCAAACAAGTAGCGTGCGTGAATATTCATAAACATTGTAGCAGCTCTAGCATTTTTACTGTCTAAAAGATTGATTTTTTCTGCTTCAGAAGCCGCTTCTCGGACAGTCGCATCTGAGACTACTAATTCTGCAAAAGTAGAAGCCGTTTCGGCAACGTTCATGGCATAACGCCGATTCATGACTGGCAGGTCTCTCATGACATAACTGTGGAAGGCATGACCTAATTCATGTGCCAGCGTCGACACATTGCCGGCTGATCCCGAAAAAGTCATAAAAATGCGAGATTGTTCTGATTCCGGGAGATTTGCGCAGTATCCACCTGGTCGCTTGCCGTCACGGTCTTCTGCTTCGATCCACCCATTCTCAAATGCCGTTTGTGCTAAGTCTTTCATTTTGCCGCTGAAGGTTTCGAAGTTTTCCATAATGAACTCCGCAGCTTCATCATAAGAGTACTGACGCGGTTCAAAGTCGCCGACAGAAACAGAAGCTGTAACATCAGCCCAAGATAATTTTTCAATATTCAAAAGTTGAGCTTTGCGGTTTAAATATTCGACTACTTTCGGTTTATTTTTTGTGATGGTTTCCCACATCGTATCCAAAGTTTCTTTTTTAAGACGGTTATATTCCAGCGGGCGGTCCATGAAATCCTCTGTACCATGGAGTTTATAGTTTTCCAGACGAAACCCTGCAAGATGATTGAGTGTGTCAGCGAACAGAGAGGCTTTTTCAGCCCATGCTAATTCCCATTTTTCAAGCATTTGGTGGCGTGTCTGCGGATCTTTTACTGATCCCATAACGTTCGCCGCTTGGCCGGCAGAATAGGCTGTAGTCGTTCCGTCTTCATTCTCAAATTCGACTTGTACAGTAGCCACCAAAGTATTGTACAGGTCGCCCCAGCCTTTGAACCCATCATTTGATAAAACATTAATAGCCGCTTCTTCTTCAGTAGATAGCAGTTTTTTTCCTTGTTCTCTCTGTTCATTCAGTGGAAAAGCACTGGCGCTGAAAGGCTCTTTTTCCAGCAGCTGTGTCCACTCATGATCGCTGATCGCTACAAATTTTTTCGTTAAAATCGTGTTGCTGTTGCTCAAAGTACTGTAGAGCGTGCTGATTTCATTTGTCAGCTTGGCTGCATTTTTATCTCTGACATTAGCAGATAACAATCCTCTTGAGTAGGTCATGGCTTCTGACAATCCATTTCCGACTGTTTCAGTAAGTTGAAGCACCGTTTTTAATTGATCATACTCTGGTGCATCTGCCTCAGAACTCCATTCGGAGACTGATTTTTGAACATTTTTGATTTCTTCTTTCATTGATTCAATTTTATTACGCAACTCAGATGAATCGCTTCCCCCATTAAAAATTGAATCCATATCCCAATTAATTGGATAAGACATAAAATATAACTCCCTTTCATATAAATTGTATACTACTTTATTCTACAAGTTTTTTCTTTCCATATCCATACACATCAGCTAGAATATGTATATTCGAGAGAAAGTTGGGATTATATGTATAAAAAAACGGGATGGAAAGACAATCTTTTTATTATTCTGGCCTTAATAATGATGATCATACTCTTTTTTAGTTCAAGTATGACTTATCAGGATCAGAATGTTCAGCCGCTTTTAGAAAAACTGTTGTCCGGGGAACCATTAAGAGGATTATTGGAAGGCATTCGCTTTTCCTATGCTGGAAGTGAAGTCAGCATACAAGCTTCAGGCTATACTGGCTTTATTGAATTCTTTATCCGCAAAGCAGCTCATTTTGTATCTTATTTCTTATTAGGCCTGTTCTGGTTTTTAGGAATAAAAAACAGAGTCCAGCCTATCTGGCTTACGGTGATGATTGCTTTATTATTAACGACCGGGTATGCTAGCTTTGATGAATTGCACCAATCATTCAATCCAAATCGAACGGCTTTAATGGAAGATGTTTTCTTAGATTCCATGGGAGCTTTCACAGGGATCTTGATTTCTTGGATATTTTTTACTAAAAGACGGAAACCAAAAAGCAAAATAAAGAAATTAAAGATCAAATAGGCATAAGATCCTATTGAAAGCGTTCAATACAGATTTGAACAATATGAAAAATTTGCTATAATAGGATAGGTTAAACGTCCGAACGATAATGTAAATCAGAAAGTAGGAAAAAGCATGGCAGGACATTCGAAGTGGAAAAATATACAGCACCGTAAAGGGGCTCAAGATGCTAAACGCGGAAAAATTTTTCAAAAATTATCAAAAGAAATTTATAAAGCCGCAAAAGATGGCGGTGGCGATCCAGACACAAACGCAGCGCTTAGACTAGCTGTGGATAAAGCAAAAGCCAATAATATGCCGAACGACAATGTGGACCGTGCGATCAAGAAAGCGACAGACTCCAGTCAAGGCGACAATTATGATGAAGTTGTTTACGAAGGATACGGACCAAACGGTATTGCTGTTCTCGTCAATGGATTAACAGATAACTTGAATCGTACAAGTACAAATGTGCGCGTAGCTTTTAACCGTAATGGCGGATCAATGGGTGAAAAAGGCTCGGTCAGCTACATGTTTGATCGTAAAGGATATATCGCAATTGCCCGAGAAGGATTGGATGTTGACGAAGATACGATGCTGATGAGTGTTCTGGAAGCTGGCGGTGAAGAGCTGGAAACTTCAGAAGATGTATTTGAGATCTATACAGAACCTCAAGATTTTGCTGACGTAAGAGATGCATTAACAGCTGCCGGGTATACGCTAGACCAAGCTGAACTGACGATGGTTCCACAGACAACTGTTCCAGTTCCTGAAGATAAGCTTGAAACATTTGAAAATATGATTGAAGCATTAGAAGATGACGATGATGTCAGCGAAGTCTTCCATAATGCTGAACTGTAAATTTTGAATAATACTTGAAAGGATGACGATGAGGTCATCCTTTTTTATTTCGTTTTTTTTCGTTACTTCCTGGTTTTTTAGACAATATATACATAGACAAGTATAAATGACTGGTAATAAAACAGGCACCAGTAGAGGAGGAAGTACGTGGATATAGAAGCTTTTGCCCAGCATCTTGTAACATTAGCGGATACATTTAAGACAAGTGATATCCATATTCTGCCTGAAGAAAAACACTATTCCGCTTATTTTAGATTGAATGGAAGAATGGAAAAACAATTTTTTCTGGATATAGATGAAGGAACAAGACTCATCTCTTATTTTAAGTTCGTCTCTAACATGGACGTGGGAGAGAGGAGAAAACCGCAAAGCGGCTCGCTGGCTTTTCAATTGCCCGAGAAAAAAATCGATCTAAGATTTTCAACCATAGCAAATTATCATACGAAGGAATCACTGGTCATTAGGCTGCTGCAGCAAAAAGAAGCTTCTGACCATACCGTTAATACTTTTTTTCAACATGAGCTTAACCAGCTGAAAGAGCTGATCTCTTATAAAAGCGGATTGATCCTGTTTTCCGGACCAGTCGACTCTGGCAAAACGACGACGATTTATCAACTGGTCAAAAATCGTATTACTGAAGAGAAACAGCAAGTCGTAACTGTTGAAGATCCGGTTGAAATCCATGAATCTCAGTTCCTGCAGACCGAAGTCAATGAAAAAGCCGGTATTACTTATGAACATTTGCTTAAATCCAGTCTGCGCCATCACCCGGATGTGTTGATCGTTGGTGAAATCAGAGACGAGGAAACCGCGAAGATGGTGATTCGTGGCGCACTGACTGGACATTTGATTATCGCCTCAGTCCATGCAAAAAACACCAAAGGCATCATTTCTAGATTAAAAGAGCTTGGGATTTCTCAGGAATTATTGGAACAAACGATTATTGGAGCTGTTTTTCAGAAACTCCTTCCAGTTTATTGTCCTCTTTGTGCAAAGCACTGCAGTTCTTACTGTACCCATATTTCACCAGAACAAAAAAGAGCTGCATTATATGAGGTAGTCTCAGGAAAAGATCTTTCTTGCTTGTTTGAATCAGAGAGCAAGCATCAAAATGAAGCTATACGGACAATTGATCGATCATTCAATCATTTATTGAAGAAGGTGCAACTTTATGGGTTTATCTCAGAAAAAACATGCCGACAGTATGCTATTCCTTAGTGCTGAACACTCTCGAGCACAGGGACTTTTCTTGAAAAGAATAGGACGGCTGCTTTGCGAAGGATTCTCTCTAAAAGAAGCCTTGAATTTTGTAGCCATTGCCCCGGCAAAAAAACAGATGTCGTGGGCAGAAAACACAATGGAACTAATCAATTCTGGAGATACGCTTTCTGAGGCATTAAGCAAAATAGGGTTCAGCGAGCGCATCTGTACGCAGATCTATTTAGCGGCTGCTCACGGTGCATTTTCTGAAACGATTTTGTTAACGGGCACGCAGATGATCGCCAGTGCTCATCGAAAAAAGAAAATCCAATCGATTATCCAGTATCCCATTATGCTGCTGCTATTTGTACTGCTGATGCTGTTGTCAATGCGCTATGTATTATTACCTCATATAGAACGGATCGCTTCTCATGACTCCGAATCGATTGGCTTCGGTACTAGAATGATGATGTCGCTCGTGAATACTGCTCCATTCTGGTTGATCGGTCTGTTTGTCTCTATACTTCTTATGCTGATCGTTATACATAGGATGATGAGAAACCGTTCGGCAATAGAAAAAACTTCATTTTATGCAGGTATAAGATTTATTCGACCGTTTATTCAGTTGTACTGGACTCAGTTTTTTTCTCATGAGTGGAGCCAGTTATTAAAAAGCAACTGCAGTTTTATACAAATTGTTCAGTTGATGCAAGCTGACACAGCTTCTATTCTAGTTAGAGAAGTCGGGGGCGAATTGGAAAAAGAAATGAAATCGGGAAAACCTTTCGAAGAGGCCATCGCTCACTTACCATTTTTAAAGTCAGATTTTAGAGAAATTGCTTTGCATGGTCAGAATTCAGGGAAGCTTGCCAGTGAGATGAAGGTTTATGCTTCAGATTGTGAAGAAGAACTGAACCGTAAAGTAGAAAAATTGATCGAAAAAATCCAACCAGCCGTTTTTATTTTTGTCGCTTTAATAATTATTGCCATCTACGCTGCTTTATTGCTGCCTACATTTTCTATGATGAAAGGATTATAAATGATGAAAAACACTTTGAAAAGAGCTATAAAAAAATTCATTACTAATGATACAGGTTTTACTTTAATTGAAATGACTGTTACTAAATCTGTTTATTAAAAACGCCAGTTTATCCGTATTTTCTCAGCAGTAATGTCTACTTTTTCAATCAAATTATTCACGATTACTTTTTGTTCCTCGTATTGCATTTCTGATATGGGTTTATCCATTCCTTCGATTATTTCAACCGCTTTGTTTACATCCTTGTTTATATCCGTTTTATTCAGCTGTCCTTCAATTGTTTTGCGCTCTTGTTGCAAATCCTCGCTCCTAGCCTTCATGGCGCTTAGATCGATCATATCGGCGTAATAAAGATCAGCTAGTTTCTTGATACTCTTTTCTATTGCTTTTAGCCTAGTCAATAATATATTTTGGTCGTTATCATTCGTTTCGCTATCTTTGGACTGTATCGTCTTTGGATTGACCTGTAGTTCACTTATTTTATTCAATACTTCTTTTTCTAAATCGTTCATGTGGTAAAAACCAGAGTCGCATTTTTTGCCATTGTTATATACAGTTGGGCGAGACTTTCTCGGATGTCTGTTGTAGCATTGATACTTCTTAAGTCTGGTTCCGTCTTTCCTGATATTTCCTAAAACAGATTCCATAGGCGCACCACAATAGCCGCAGCGTGCAATACCGCTTAATATATACTTTGCTTGAAACGGTCGAGGATTATTGTTCGTTGCATAAGCTGCTTTTTGTCTGATAGCCAATTCTTTTTGGGTAGTATCAAATAACTCTTCGCTGATAATTGCTTTATGAATTCCGGGATAAACCTTATCTTTAAATCTTTGTTTACCCGTATATAAAACGTTCTTTAAAATAAAACTGACCGAACGATAACTAAACGGTTTCTTTTTCCCGTTTATCCCTTCACTGACTAAATCTTCTCGCATTTTTGTAATTGATTTACCGCCAAGGTACTCATTAAATATCCTTTTAACAATAGAAGCCTCGTATTCATCAATAATCAATTCGCCATCAATATATTGATATCCAAAAGGTGGATTAGCCCATGACATTGCTTTGCCACTTTTAGCCCGTCCAACTTTACCCATCTGCATACGCTCTGTTATCTGCTCTCTTTCAAGTTGTGCAAATACAGAGAGTATGCCTATCATAGCTTTCCCAAATGGCGTAGAGGTATCGAAATTCTCGTTTAAAGAGACGAAATCAATATCATTGGCGATAAAGATTTCTTCAATCAAATATAAAGTGTCTTTTTGGCTTCTAGAAAGTCTATCTAATTTATAAATCAATACAGTATCGACTTTTTTACGCTCAACATCTTTGATTAAATTAGTCAGTCCTGGACGGTTTATATTGCTGCCACTGAATCCGGGATCTAAGTAAGTATCGTAAACATTCCAATCTTTGACCTCGCAGTATTTTGTTAATTTATCAACTTGCTCATTAATGGAGTAGCCTTCAACTTGATCCTCTGTACTCACTCGCACATAAAGTGCAACTTTTTTCATTTTATCTAGTCCTTTCATGTGCTATAATGCTTTTATAGGTATGCAAATAACCACAGTTATACTGTGTTATTGCGTATTCTACTTTCTGAAACACACCGCTAGAGCGCCAACTCTATGATGCGGTGTGTCTTTTTTTTGCTTAAAGATCTTCTCTATAAGAAACTTTCATATCTTTCTTAGATTCCCTAACCGCACTACGCAGCGTTTCTTTTACGTCCAAAGGGTTGTGGATTCTTTTAAGAGTAACGACGGGATCGGATTTATCAATGCTGATAATTTCGATATCACCAACTTTCATCATTTTTTCTTTCAATCCTTGTTTAACGTTGATATCTTTAATTTTATAAAGCTCAATATCATCACGATTTTTAGATACAACGCCTTGTTTTTCAATGATTAATCGTTCTGTTGTGACTGTATAATTAAATTGAGGTATTGACAAATCAAACTTACCTCCAACTTTCGCCTTTTTGTTTTCTAATCCAAACATATATGTACTAAATTTCAACAATTCTTGTTCGGAATTATTCGTATCTACCTTTTGAGTTGGTTCTTGTTTTTTTACAGCAACGTCAGAATTAACTTTATAACCACACTCGTTACAAAATTTCATACCTTCAATGTTATTCCCGCAATCTGGACAAAATTTCATTTTTTTATTCCCGCTTTCTTATTTTTATTTTATTCCCGCCCGCTGTTAACAGGCAGGAACATTTTTATACTAACACTTTCCCAATAATCCGTACACTTTCTTTTTCAATTTTTCTATCTTTATATTTATCATTTAATGATCTAAGGATTACAGAACCGTTCTCTTTTATGACTTTTTTACATGTAACGCCTGTTCCGTCAATTTCCACGATAGCAATTTCGCCGTTCTCAACATCTGGTTGGCGGTGGAAGAAACAAATGTCGCCATTCCTAAATAGATCCTCCATTGAATCGCCTTGAATTGTCAAAGCGCCATCTGCCCCGCTAGGAACATTGCTAGTCACTTCTTCATCATATACTGGGTCGCCATAATTTATTTCTGTTGGATTAGCTGCAACGTCTCCTAACAGAGGTGCTTTTCTGTTTGGTAACTCAACCACTTTGTTTTGTTCTTCCAATAAAGACTCTGCATAATTGTACACTTTTTTCTGTCTCGGTTTTTCTAGTTGATTATAGATATCTACTATTGAATAACCTTTTAGTTCTAAAGACAAATCAATATTCATTAAATCGTCTATATCAACTTTAAATAGCTTGGCTATTTCGTTAAGAGTCTTTAATTTCGGGGTGTACTTTCCTTTTTCCCATTCACTAATAGAAGAAGAACTTTTCCTTCCTAATTTTTCAGCAAGTTCTAATTGTTCCATATTGTACTTTTCTCTTAGATACTTCAAATTTTCTGCAAACATTCTATCCACCTCGTATATATAATAACATTGTTTCGGAAAAAATGAAATACTTTTCTCGAAATTACTTTACTTGTTTTTAAATAGGCAATTATATGTAAAAGAAAAATATTTCGGAAAAAATGAAATAAAAGTGTTGACTTCGGAAAAACCGAATTGTATACTGTGTATAGAAAGTTAAGAAAGGAGGTCAACGACATGGAAGAACAAAAAGAAAAATATACCTTGAAGCAATTAAGAGGTTTGAAAGGTTATTCAAAAGAAGAACTTGCAAGAAAAAGCAACGTGACTTCTAGAACTATTTTTATTTATGAAACTGATATCGAAAAAATGCGTAACGGAAAATATGCTACTTTGGATAAAATAGCTAAAGCATTAGGTGTTAGAGTTTCAGATATTTTTTTAGACCCCACTTCGGAAAAACCGAAACAAACTAATTAAGGAGGAAGTAATATGCAAACTCAAAATAAACCCAAAATAAATATCATCATCAATAACGAGCAACCAGTGACAACGAGCAGAAATGTAGCTGAAACTTTCGGTAAAAATCACAGACATGTTTTAGAGGCAATTGACAATTTAAAAGAGGGGGTTGCCGAAAATTGGGCAGACCTATTTAACGAAACTTTTTACACTCACGAACAAAATAAACAACAATATAGAGAAGTACTAATGACCAAAGATGGATTTGCATTATTAGCTATGGGCTTCAATGGAAAGAAAGCAATCCAATTTAAATTAGCCTACATTGATCAATTCAACAAAATGGAACAAAGAATTAAGCAACAACTTGATACTTCACAGTTAAGTCCAGAATTACAGATGTTTAATAAGATGTTCAACTCACTAGCTCAACAAGAAATCGAAATGAAAAAGACTGCCGAAAAACAAGAACAACTTGAGACAAAGGTAGACGGCATTAAAGACTTACTATCTATGGATGCTAAAAACTGGCGAACTGAAGTCAATAACATCATTAAGAAAATTGCTGTTAGACAAGGTGGGTTTGAAAAATTTAAAGAAATAGCAAACGAAAGCTATATCAAATTAGAAAACAAAGCACATTGCAAGTTGGATATTCGACTTGAAAACAGACGTAAGAATATGATTGCTCAAGGAATTGGTAAAACCACCGTTAAACGATTGAATAAGTTAGATATTATTTCTGAGGATCACAGATTAAAAGAAATTTATGTATCAGTTGTCAAAATGATGGCAATCAAATATGGACTTTGGGAGGGCTAACTTACATGGATCCAAAAATAATCAACATAAAAGACAGACTCAAAAATAAAGATCCCAATAAAACAAAAGAAGATGTCATGGCTGAACTAATTAACGAGTTAGCTAAACAAATTTATGATCTGACAATTTCCCAGCATAGGTTAGCTAAGGTAATCAAAAATCAGAATGTACGTATAGATAGCTTGAGCAAAGCGGCTGGAGATGTAGAAGACCAATTTGCAGATAAAGGAATATATATCGGCGAATATTTTATGCCATATATCGATTTGAAGGAGGAACGAATATGAAAGTCATTAATGTAATGAAAGACGGAACAGAAAGAGAAAGCATGAAAGGCGTTGTGATTCCTTTAGACATATCAAAAGTCATTGTCGAGATTATCATGAGATCCGAGAAGAAACGGAAGGAGCGAGAAAATGCCAAATAGACAAGAAATAATCAACGAAATGAAACAGGAATATCTTAAATATAAGCATGGCGGAATGATGCCAGCGATCAAATTAAGCGTAGATATCCTAGACAAATACGACTTATCAGCAAAAGAAAAAGAATCCTATATAGCAGCTTTAATCAGATTTACCGTCGAGGAGTTTGAGCGAGAAAGAGAACTGCTTGTGGATACTATTGAGAATGAGAGGTTTTGAATATGAAAAAAATAGAGAAATGGGCAACAGATCATATCTGGTTTTTGATCATCTTGCTTGTGTGTTTACTTGTAAGCATTTGGATATACCAATTTAAGTATGAGCAAAGAATTGAACAAAGTGGTGTAGCAAGTCCGGGATCAGAATTAGTAGTGATGTTTTTGCCAATATTATATTTAGGATTCACTTGGGAGAGGTGGGCGAATTGAGTAAGCAAGACAGGATAAACATGATCGAGCAAGCATTTGAAGACTGGAACTTTTTAGTCAATGAAGGATCAAGTATTACAGGCGCAAGGATACAAATAGAAAAAGACTATGAATTGACAAATTCAGAAGTTATTAAACTAAGATTACTGATTTTGGCAGAGATAGAAAGAATGATGGAAACAGGTCGAATTGAATGGGGGATGTTCGATGGAAGATAAGAGGCAAGACTCAATGCATAAAGACATAACGTTACAACGTGCAAAATTAGCTGGAGAAATAACAGCTATCGCTGCGCTAATCTCAAATAGTTGTGAGGTAGATGTGTTTGCTGGTTATTCCGGTCATGTTGATACATTTCGAGTGAAAATATATCCGGAAGGTTGGAGAACCAGATGCAAAGCTAATGAAGAAATAACTATTGAGTGTCGAATCGGTGGAGAATGTGATTCATTTTCGCTTATAGATTTGTACAAGATTAAAAGACAATTGGTTCAGATTTTGAAAGATAAAAATGTTGATTATGACCGATTGGACTACACAACGGAAACAGTCACTTATAAAAAATACTATTTGGGATAGGAGTGATATCGATGAAAGATAACAGAATCATAGACAACTCAATGCCGCATCCAGACCAAGAAGAGCCTGCTGAGTCAGAATATACAGTATGTGCATGGGTGCCGATGATGGTGCAGGCAACGGTCACAGCTACAGACGAAAACGATGCGATCGAAAATGCAAAGTATCAGATTAAGAATGGCGAAGTACCGTTTAGAGTAGTCGACAGAGACTTTTCTGAAATGGACGTTGTGTTTGTTGAGAAGGCATAAAAAAAGACACCTTGGCGGAGGTGTCTGAAATAAATATTACAAAAACATTCAACAAGATTATATACCGAAAAG
>OMJG01000932.1_pt1 | contig 19216 bp, 16 predicted proteins | sample 1646431 | NCBI WGS metagenome assembly OMJG01 (sample SAMN03771674, study PRJEB25209) | food metagenome | isolation source: Cotija cheese | place: Mexico:Jalisco,Michoacan | collected 2011-12-12
TTTTTATTTTATTATTGTTGTTGCACTTAAATTGTAAATTCGTCATATAAAAAAATAAGATACCAAGCATAGTTTAGTAGTCCTGCTACTCGCCTTTGCTTGGTATCTTTTATTTGCTTTGGAGATATTTTAAACGCTGCCCAGATTTATAAAACTCGTATTTCAGATTCAAGAATTTCTCGCAGTCTAATAAGATATCAAAGAGCATAGACCGTGTTTCAAATTCATTTCGAGTTTGCGGTAAGGGTTGCTGTCTAAACCGTGTTTTTAATTGATTTAATTCATTACGAAGTTTAGCTGCTGTATTTGATTCCGATAATTGTTGACTAACGTGACGGAAAAAGCTACTCAAGTCATAAGTCTGATCGGTTGATTCATAAATATTATCCAAAGAATTGTTGATATCATAGAGAATAATCAATTGGGAAGACCGCATTGAAAAATAATTCAGATAGTAATTTTGCACGTCGCCCGTGATATTATTTTCAGCCTCCTTCAATGCCAGAAATTCTCCATGTTTTGCCAACTCGTAAGCCTGATCGATATGTTCATATAAGAGGTGACCCGGGTGGTCAGGGGTATCCATTTTGTCAGCTAAATGGTTTAAAATGGTCTGCATTTCCCTTTCAATTTGACCTTTCAACTTGTCCATCTCGCCACTGGCCGATGTCTGATACAAATTGACAATTACTGCAATCCCAACACCAATCACAAGTAGAAGCATTTCGTTGACCCACCAATTAACATCTGACGCTTGTTCAAGCAACAAATGGGAAATAAATACCGCACAGGGGGCAATGGCGTTATCGCTCTTCAGGTAGACAGAAATAGGGTAGGTAATTAATAGATAAAGTGAAAATACCCAAATTTCATAACCATAAAGATTGAATAATATGGTGGCAATTAACAAACTCAAAATCATGGTGAGGGTCAAGTTGCCGATGTATTGCACAGTTTTCTTACTGGTTTCTGCTAGGGATAGGATGGCAATAACACCTGCTGATACCGCATAATCTAGGCCTAACCACCGGGCTAAAAATATGGCAATAAATGTGGCCACTGCATATTTTGCACTCTTAATCGCTACTCGCATTTGATCGCTCCTTTAACTTCATTCAAAGATATTTTAGCATATAATCTGAAAATCAATTTATGAAAACATACCAAATCAACAAATTTCTAAAAATGTGCCAAAGATAATGAAATATGGTAGAATAGTGTTAGCGAGTAAGATCACATTTTTAATAAATTTATAAAAGGAGCAAAAAATGATTTTTAAAGTAACTTATCAAGATTCATTGACTGAAGTACCACGTCGTGAATCAACACACACTATGTATGTCCAAGCTGAAACTAAACGTGAGGTTCGTGCCCACCTAGAGAATGAAACCCCCTATCTAGTCGAGTTTATCCAACCACTTGAAGGTGCGCATTTAGAATACGAACAACAAAATCCAGACTTTAAAGTTGTGGAGCTTTCTAATTAATGAAAGTTGATATAAAAAATAATGAAGTTGGCGTTTTCGCTTTCGGGGGATTAGACGAAATCGGTAAAAACTCTTATGGAGTCCAATTTCAAGACGAAATTTTATTATTAGATGCTGGGGTTAAATTCCCAGAAGACGATTTGTTAGGTATTGATTACGTTATCGCTAACTACCAATACCTAATTCAAAACGAACAAAAAGTGAAAGGTTTATTCATCACCCACGGTCACGAAGACCATATTGGGGGGATTCCTTTCTTACTGAAACAAATTAACATTCCGATTTATGCTGGCAAATTGGCCATGGCTCTAATCAAGAATAAATTAGAAGAACACGGATTATTACGTGATGCAGAATTACATATTATTGATGAAGATTCTGTCATCAAGTTTAGAAAGACATCCGTTTCTTTCTACCGTACTACCCACTCTATTCCTGACGCAATGGGGATTGTTGTAAAGACCCCACCAGGAAATGTGGTATTTACCGGTGACTACAAGTTCGACTTTACCCCAGTAGGTAAACCTGCTGATATCCATAAAATGGCAAAAATCGGTGAAGAAGGCGTTCTATTGTTACTTGGTGACTCAACAAACGCCGAGATTCCAGGTTTTACTCAATCAGAACGTGTCGTTGGTGAATCATTAGCGGATATCATGTCAAATATTGAAGGTCGAATTATCTTCGCATCTTTCGCTTCAAATATTTCTCGTTTATCACAAGCCATCGATGTGGCTGTAGCCCAAGGTAGAAAAATAGCTGTCTTTGGTCGATCTATGGAAGCAGCCATTCGAAACGCTATCGAACTCGGCTATTTCAACGTGGGTGAAGATGCCTTCATCCAAAGTAACGAAATCAACCAATACCCAGCAAACGAAATCTTAATCATGTGTACAGGTTCTCAAGGTGAGCCAATGGCTGCCCTATCTCGGATTGCAAACGGTACCCACCGTCAAATCTCAATCCAACCTGATGATACTGTGATCTTCTCATCTAGCCCAATTCCAGGTAACACCCTATCTGTAAACCATGTAATTAACCAATTACTTGCTGCAGGTGCGGAAGTTATCCACGGTAAGGTCAACAATGTCCATACTTCAGGGCACGGTGGTCAGCAAGAGCAAAAACTAATGCTGTCATTAATGAAACCGAAGTACTTTATGCCAGTCCACGGTGAATACCGTATGCTATCTATTCAGGCTGAACAAGCTGAATTAGTTGGTATTCCACACGAAAACATCTTTATCATGCAAAACGGTGAAGTTTTAGCCTTAACGCAAGACTCAGCGCGTCGCGCAGGTAGCTTCCCAGGTGAAGCGGTCTACGTAGATGGTAAGGGTATCGGGGATATCGGCAATATTGTCTTACGTGACCGTCATAACCTTTCTGAAGATGGTTTAGTCCTAGCAGTTGTATCTGTGGACTTTACTAAGAATGAATTACTCGCTGGTCCTGATATCGTTTCTCGTGGTTTCATTTACATGCGTGAATCTGTTGGTTTAATCCAAGATGCACAAAAAGTAATCCGTACCACTGTTATCGGTCATCTAAATTCAGGTAAGAAAGTAAACGAAAAAATCTTACGTGACGCTATGCAAAATGCCCTACAACCATTCTTGTATAAACGTACAAAACGTAATCCAATGATTATGGCAGTCGTCATGCCTGTCTAATCATACCGATTACTAATTAACAAAATAAACCTGCGATGCAAGCTAGTTCAGCTTTACATCGCAGGTTTTTCCTTTTGCAATAAAACGACTATTTAACTAATTGATTTTGGAAGGCATAAATCGTTGCTTGTGTCCGGTCTTCAACCCCTAATTTAGATAATATATTCGATACATGAGTTTTTACCGTTTTTAAGGTGATAAATAATTCATCGGCAATTTCCTGGTTGGATTTACCAGCAGCAATCAACTGCAAGACTTCCCGTTCACGAGTAGTTAAATCATCATGTAGGTGATGGCGGTTAGCTTCTACTTCATGGGCAATCAGCTTTTCATTGACTGTTGGTGCAATGACTGACTCCCCTGCATAGGTCCGGCGAATTGCTGACGCAATTTCGTTTGCTGAAGATGTTTTTAAAATGTAGCCCTTAGCCCCAGCTTGCATGGTGGGATATACCTTTTCATCATCGATAAAAGAAGTGACAATTAAAATATTGGCTTTTGGCCAGTCAGCTAATATTTCTTGTGTTGCTTGGATCCCGTCCATATTATCCATGACTAAATCCATTAAAATAATATCTGGTTGCAGTGATAAGGCCATTTTCTTGCCCTCTAATCCGTCCTTAGCTTCCCCTACTATCTCTAGGTCTGATTGGGTAGATAGGTAGGTAGAAACGCCTAATCTGACCATTTCATGGTCATCTACTAACAATACTTTAATCATACATGCCCTCCATTTTTCTTGGTATTACGATTTGGATCAATGTGCCCTGGTTTTCAAATGAAATAATGTTGGTCGAACCACCTAGCTGGGCCACGCGCTCTTGGATATTTTTCAATCCGTACCCACCGTTCTGCAGTAATTCCTTGTCGGTATCAAAGCCCACGCCATCATCTGAAAATCGCAGATAAATATTTCGGTCTTTCTCATACAGATGGCATTCGATAATTTGTGCCTTAGCATGTCGCAGGGAATTGGATAATAGTTCCTGCACAATTCGGAATAGGTGGTTCTCCACTTCGGGCAGCAATTGAACGTCCGTCACAGTGGCTTCAAAATTAATCTTAACCTTCGTTTCTAACTCCCTAAAGAGCTGTTCAATTCCCTCTGCCAAACTTTGATTGGTCAAGGAAATTGGCCGTAGATGGAGTAGTAAGGAACGCATCTCAGCTTGAGCCTGGTCCACCATAGCCGCCACCTTACCAATCAATTGCCGGTTGACAGGGTCCATATTGTCCGCCTGCTCTTGGATAGCTGACAAAATCATGGTCATGGCAAACAATTGCTGGCTGACTGAATCATGCAATTCACGCGCAATCCGTTGTCGTTCCTCTTTGACTAGTTGGTTTCTGTTCATCTCTGAGTTCGCTTCATCCGCCACCGTTTTTGCCTGCAAGGCCATTTCCATGTTCTGTAACATGGCCCGCAACCGTTCAATTTGCTCATCTATTTGATGGCCAGCATAAACGCCCATTTCTGTTTCTTGAAAAATGGGTGAATCATATTTTCTGGCAGCCAAGGCAGTTAGCTTAGCCGTTAATTTATTTTCGTCCTTGTATAAAAAGAAATACAAGATAAAGGTTGCAATCAATGAGATGACTATATCAATGACCAATAAATACATAAATGGTAGGATTAAACGGGCAAATTCAAGATATGACCCGTCGACATTCATGGTATTAGGTGCCAAAATCAAAAAGATATAGGTTCCAAGAGATACCGTCAAAAGTGACAACCATAAAACAATAAATATTGTTAAAAACCGTCGTCCTCTCATAAGAAGACCACCTCAACTGTTCCCCAACCTTGAGAAATTTGTAGGTAAATTTTCCGGTTACTTTGCTGATAAGACGCACTTTCAAAGGTTTTACGCTCATTGTTTAGGGCCACTTTTTCCCCGTTCCAATTTACTACGGTCCGAAAACCATTGGCGTGTAGTTCAAGACCCACCCCTTCAGGCACCACAAGTTTGGTTTGCCCAACCAATTGATTAATCACGACCACATTGGTCCCTATTGGCACAATCGTTGACCCGAAATCAATAAAGGTATTGGCATAGAGATGGTACATCTCCACATCTTCCCAGGCATATACTTCTTCCTTGTAAGGACCATTATTAAATAAATGGTCAAATTCTAAGAAGGCTTCCTTTTCTTGATCCTTAAAAACACCATCTTCTGCATCCACAATTTTTGTTTGTCTTAAGGTTAAGTCATGTTTTACGTTATCAGACTTATCTTTCACAATCGCATAGTAAACCAAACCAACAATCACTAGCGCCAATAAAATACTTGAAACATGGGGTAAGGTCACAATCCCAATAAAAATCAGAAAACAACCAATGGCAACTAGTATCAAGTTTAACCAACTTTGCTGCTGTTTCTTTGTATTCATTTTTATTTTTACCCGGTTAGATACTGCTAAAAGTCCGCAACCGACAACAATGGAAATCAAATTTTCTGGTCTAACCAATAAACCTGTAAAAACAATCAAACCGGCAAAACAAGCTAAAATCATCCATAGATTTCTCATATTGCCCTCCATCCTATTTTTATACTCTAATCATACCACTTCTACATTTTACTATATATGACCATTTTATGAGAACTGAATCCCTTTTACATTGGTCCTAAGCCTTAAAGATTTTCATTTATAGCAAAAAAGACATACCCCAACCACGCGAATGGTAGGAATATGTCTTGAAATTTGCTTGAATTAGATTGCGTCAACGCTTGTGATTTTAACAACCATGTCGCCGCCAGGTGTTTCGATCGTTACTTCATCATTCACACCTTTACCAATTAATGCTTGTGCAATCGGTGATTCATTAGAAATTTTACCATCTAATGGATCTGCTTCTGCACGACCAACAATTGAGTAAACTTCTTCGTCGCCATCTGGTAACTCAATAAAAGTTACTTTACGACCTAAAGAAACGATACCTTCATCGATTTCATTTGGATCGATAATTTTAGCGTAACGAACCATTTTTTCTAATTTTTGAATTTGCCCTTCAACGAAAGCTTGTTCATCCTTAGCCGCCTCATATTCAGAGTTTTCTGATAAATCTCCGTATGAACGTGCGATTTTGATTCGTTCTACGATTTCTTTACGTTTTACAATTTTTAACTCGTCTAAATCTTGTTGAATTTTCTCAAGACCTTCTTGGGTCATCGGATATACTTCTTCTGCCATACTTTTACTCCTAACAACAATAGTAATTTCAACTTATCAAAAGTGAATAGACCCACAATATCATGGAACTAGAAATTTTGCAATACACTTTATCTGATATATTCTAATAAAATTTTAATTAATCAATTTTTAAATCATTTGGAATGATTGAACGGATTTTTGTCGTCATCAAATCGATTGCAACATTATTTGACCCACCTTCAGGGATGATAATATCAGCGAATTTTTTCGTAGGTTCAATAAATTGCTCATGCATCGGTTTAACAATTGATGTGTACATGTCGATAATTGAATCTAATGAACGGCCACGTTCAGCCATATCACGTTTAATACGACGGATGATACGAATGTCGTCATCTGTATCTACAAAGACTTTAATATCCATCAAATCACGAAGCTCTTTATCAGAGAAGATTAAGATACCTTCAATAATAATAACTTCTTTTGGTTCTACACGAACCGTTTCTTCTGCACGATTGTGTTGAGTGAAATCATAAACCGGCATTTGGACAGCTTGTCCATCCAATAATTGTCTAATATGCTCGCTAAGTAAGTCATTGTCAAATGCAAATGGGTGGTCGTAGTTAGTTAACACACGTTCATCCATTGTTAAGTGACTTTGATCTTTATAATAAGCATCTTGTGGAATATAAGCTAAACTTACATCTCCAAATTCTTCAATAATTTTACGGGTTACAGTAGTCTTACCAGAACCAGTACCCCCTGTTACACCAATGATGATTGGCTTACGCATTCAAAACACACCTTCCCGATATTAAAAATAAGCTCGAATTCACTGCTATTAAATATAGAGAAAAATATTCTCAATTGCAAGTAAATTCAAGCTATTTTTATTTTTTTAATCGTATTTGACCCGTCTGATTATAAGTCGGCATTCTCTTCAGATACATATTGTTCAACTAGGGCATCATGCTCTTCGTATGTTTTTGAATAATATACTTCACCGGTTGTTAAATCAGCCACAAAAAATAGGTAGTCAGATTCTGTTGGATTCATAGAAGCTTCGATAGCTTCGATACCAGGGTTGTTAAATGGTCCTGGTCCAAAACCAGTGTTGATGTACAAGTTATACGGTGAATCAACTGCTGCATCCTCATTGGTTACATAAGCTGAATGTGTATTATTCGCATATAAAACTGAAATATCTGATTGGATTGGCATATCGATTTCTAAACGGTTCATGAATACACCAGCGATCATTTCACGGTCTTCTAGTGAAGATGCCTCTGCTTCAACCAATGAAGCTAAGGTTAAGAATTCATGGAAGGTGAAACCAGATGCTTCAATTTCAGCAGTGTGGGTTTGACGAACATTTTCCATTTCCCCAACCATCATAGTCACGATGTCTGCAACCGTTGCAGTTGATGACAACTCATAAGTTGCTGGGTATAAGTAGCCTTCCAACTTGTAACGCACGTCGTCATTTTCCGATACGTCAGTCAGTAATTCTGGGTATGTCGCCAATAATTCATCGAATAAACTGTCATCTGTTATTTGTGCTAAGGCGTCTTCTTGTTCAATGCCAAGTGCGTCTGCAATAATTTGCGAAATGGCCTCTAGCGATGAACCTTCTGGAATAGCCACTGATTCAACTAGAGCTGTAGCCCCTTGTTGTAGCTCGTTATTAGCATCTGTATAGCCTAGATTCTTGTGTAAGGTGTAAGTACCCGCTTCAATCGCGTCATCTCCAAAGAATCGTAAGTAAGTTGTAAAAAGGAAATCGTTAAAGATAATGGCTTCATCATCCAAAATGCTTGCAATATCAGCTGTTGTCGACCCTTCTGGTATGGTAACCTCGACTGTTTCGTCCGAACTGCCGATACCTCCTGTAAAAATCATAAACGATAGGGATAAACCAACAACCACAATAAGTGCTGCTGCAACCACTAAAAACCATTTAGCTATTTTCGAAGCAGTAGATTCTGCTTTACGATCAAGATCTTTTTGCTTTTTGTAAAAATCTTCGCGTGCTTTCTTAGACATATAGCGACTCCTCTTCTAGTAAAATCATTACTCTCATTATACATGAAAGGGTAATTTTTCTATATAAATGTTAGATAAATACAAACAAACGTAAAATACCTGTAATATTGCACAGGATGTGAGCGCGGGCGGTCAGACAGGATGCGAAATCCGACTACAATTGAATCCACATCAAAAAACACGGTAAGGTAACATTCCCCTAACCGTGTTTTTAACAAAATTGCACTACACTGCTGCTTGCGTCTTAAAGTCATTTGCTTTCAATTTCTTGTACTTTATAGTGTAGAAGAGAATGATTAAAAGTGTGAACACAATCAGAATTGACGTTAAAACAAATACATCAGTGCGTATGCTACCACCTATACCGAATAATTGTCTGTAGGCATCTACAGAATAAGTAATTGGTAGGTAGGGATGGATCGCTTCAAAGAATGGATTTGACAATTGAATTGGATAGGTACCACCTGAACCTGACAGTTGTAAAATCAAGAAAATTAACATTATGAAAGAGCCAATTTTATCAAACAATAAATTAAATAACATGACAATCGAAATTGAAGTTAAGGCCGTTATTATCGTTACGAGTAATGTTTTACTCATAGAAAATGTTTCTATACCATTCACTATATGTAATAGAAATACCATAATCAAGGATTGTAAAATACCAACCACTGCCAACACAGAGAATTTACTTGCCCACCAGCTGATGCCATTTTTAGGGCGACCTTTAGGTGTATAACTATCGAACATTAGATTTAAGGTAATTGCACCGATGAATAAAGCAACAGACATCATATATGGCGCCATCCCTGTACCATTATTTGGAATTGGTGCGGTTTCAGTTTGATTAGTGTCAACTGGTTCTGCCATCATGTCATACGTATTGTCAGTTGCATCAACTCCGTTCAGCGTTTGACTACCATTCGCTAACTGTGTACTTAATTCAGATGTACCATCAGCGATTGTGCCTAGGCCGTCACCTAATGTTTGTGAACCATTCGCCAATTGATCTGCCCCATCTGCAATTTGCCCTGCACCATCTGCAAGTTGGCTAGTACCATCAGTTAATTGACCACTATTAGCAACTAGTTGGCCAGTACCATTAGCCAAGGCTTGTGTACCTGCTTGCAATTGAATGGCGCCATCAGCCAAAGTGCCTGTTTGGCTATTCAATGTATTTAGACCTTCACTCAATTGATTAGAACCATCTGTTAGTGATAAACCACCCGCATTCAATTCTTGGGTACCGTCATTCAGTTGACTCATACCTGAAGCTAATGCAGTAGCACCACTTTGTGCTTGATCTATTCCAGCATCCAGTGTCTGTGCGCCCGCTAATAAGGTATCGCTACTAGATGCCACTTGGTTAACGCCATCAATTAAGGTATTGGTACCATCATATAAAGCATCATACCCTTCAGTTAATTGATGAACACTTGCTTGTAAATTAGCAATCTGGCTACCAATTGCCGTAACATCAACGTCTTGCAAACTAGATAAAGACGATAAATCAGTAGAAATCGTTTGAACTGAGCCCGCTTGAGTAGTGGCCACTGTCGTAAATTGGTTTGCAACAGCCGTACTAACTGCAGCCTCTTGTTCAGGCGTTAATGCAGCCCCGCTTGCTTCAATTGCTGTTAAAACAGCTTCTGTATTACTAGTTGGGTCACTAACTGCTACAATACTGGTCAATTGTGTTTGCACATCTGCCATTGCAGTCGATAATGTCTCTAATTGGCCAGTAACATCTGATAAGTCTCCAGCTAAACTTGAATTCTGTAAACTACTATCTAAATTATCTAAACCTGATTTCATTTGATCTAATCCGGTTTGTAAAGCTGTTATTTTCGCAGCCTGTTCTTCGCTTGTTAGACTCGCATTTAATTGTGATAAGCCATCTGTTAAAGCCTGACTCCCTTCAGCTAATTGCACCATGCCATCGTTCAAACTATTAGCACCATCTGCTAATGTCACTGTATTATCAGACAAAGTAGTTAACCCAGCACTTAGAGTAGCACTACCATCAGCTAAATCGCCTGCACCGCTAGTCAATTGACTTACGCCCGATGTCAAGGCAGGCATACTATCTGTTAATTGACTGGTACCTTCGTTTAAAGCCGTAGCACCTTCGTTTACTTGACTGACACCATCAATATATGTGTTTAAACCAACATCTAAGCTATCTGCCCCATCAGCAAAAGTTAGACTTGATGATGCTAAAGTGTTTAAATTTTCTGTTATTGTAGCATTTCCATCTGCAGCTTCTTCTACACCGTCTTTAATTTGACTACCACCATCCGCAGCATCTTGCATTTTATCTGCCACAGTTTGTAATTGTGCAAAAATTGTTTCCGCGTATATTTTAGTCACTTCGCTAGATACCGAATCTTTAATCGTATTAGCTGCAGAAGAGGTTAGCTTAGAGGCAATATAAGAATGTCCCGCGCTGGTTTCATAATTTAAGGTCATTTGTTTGGGTTCATCTTCAAGTAAGCTCGTGGCGTTTTCTGAGAAATTTTCGGGAATGGTGATGACCATATAGTAATCACCATCTTTTAATCCAGCCTCAGCATCTGATTTTGACACAAATTCAAAATCCATTTCATCTGAATTTTCCAACTCATCCACTAAATTATCCCCTATTGCTAAGTTTTCATCATTATATTGAACTGCCTTATCTTCATTCACAACGGCTGCTGGTAAATTCGCAAGTTTTCCATATGGATCCCACATAGAACTCAAAAAAATTACTGTGTATAACGAAGGAATAAAAGCTATCCCTAGTAAAATAATGATCATTTTTTTCTTTGTAAATATTGATTGCCATTCTTGCTTAATCAAAGCAGCACACGTCCATTCTTATTCTTTTTCGTTAGAAGTAACAATTGATTCCCAATCTATAACATTCACTTCATTAGTGCCTGCCATTAATAATGATTCAAGTGTATATTTTTGTAATCGTTGTTTAAATAATTGCTCAGCATCAGAAAATACATCTAATACTTCGCGTTTTTTATTCTTAATTTTATCAGCATGTAAAAATACTTTTTCTGCTAAATTTGTTGGTCGAACAAAACTTTCTTTGCCCTCAATCGCTTCATAAATATGTAACATCGTCATATCTTTAGGTGATTTCTTTAATACAAAACCGCCATCCTTACCAGCTATAGAATGCACCAAACCTGAAACCACCAAAGAACGCATGATTTTTTTCAGGTATGAATCAGACACCTCAAGACGCCGACTTAAAATTGTGCTTTTTATGGGACGGTGATCGGCCTGGGTTGCCAGCATAATCATTATACAAAGGGCTTGTTCAACCCCACTTTTCATCTTCATTGAATACCCTCCATTCGTGGATGAAATTTATCTATGGATACATTCTATCTCTTGATGATTTCATTTACAAGTATTTTCCACTCTTCTCATCAATTATTTATTTAGTTTTTTCCATGAAAAAAGCACCCAAAATCAATTGGATGCTTTCTCTCTTTTATTGACATTTACTTAAAGCGACAGATTATAAATCTTCGTCTTCGATAAATGTTGCTAATACTTCTTCAACCATATCCCATTCTTCTTCATTCTCAATAGGATTTAATTGACCTTCAAAGCCGTCTTCACTTTCAACGTAAGAGAAAGCTTGTAATTCTACGCCCTCTTCGTCAAATACGCCTGCTGGGTAGACGATAACATATGATTTACCGAAATCTTCTGAATCGAATGTAAATAGAATTTCGAATAATTGCTCGTTACCTTCCTCGTCAACAATTGTAATGTGCTCGTGTCCTTCGTGGTCATGTTCATGATGTTCAGTCATTTGAAATCTCCTTTTTCTCTCGTGTGCTGAGCCTGTAACGGACTCAATCAATATCTATCAATAGCCATCATATCGGGCTTGAAAAGTCAGAATTATCCGACGCTTCCCAAAATGCTCCAATTACTTAACAATAATTGTTCGTCCTTAGGTCCAGCGCGTCAATTCTAAATGACTTTCCGCATACCTACTATGATGGGTGGGTATCTAAATAATTCTGCAGAATCAATACGGCGGCCAATTTATCGATCACTTTCTTACGCTTCTTACGACTGACATCGTTGGCAATTAACATCCGTTCTGCTTGAACAGTTGTTAAACGCTCATCCTGATAAAAGACTGGTAAATCAAACCGGTCTATCACAAGTTGTCCGTATTCTTGTGATGCTTCAGCGCGTGGGCCGATAGAATTGTTCATATTCTTGGGTAAACCGAGAACTAACGCTTCTACCTTATACTCAGCAATCAACTCGCCAAGTCGGTCCAAACCGAATTCTTCTAATTCTTCATCGATTGGAATAATCTCCACCCCTTGGGCAGTCCATCCGAATGGATCAGAAACAGCCACGCCGACTGTTTTAGACCCCACATCTAATCCCATGTATCGCATTACTCGCGACCAGATTGTTTCATGTAATTCACGATTAATTCTTCAAGAATTTCATCGCGGTCATGATAACGGATAATATTACGCGCTTCGTTATGACGTGGAATATAAGCTGGATCACCAGATAATAAATAACCAACGATTTGATTTACTGGGTTGTAACCTTTTTCTTTAAGAGAATCATATACGATTTCTAATGTCTCTTTGACATCCTTTTCGTTGTTTTCCCCGAAATTGAATAGGACTGTTTCATCTTTATTACTCATCAGAACACCTCCAAATATTATCTATAGTTTACCTAATTATCCGTATTTTAACAAGAAATCGTCATTATTTGCCAATAATTTCTTTCGCAAACGCAAGTGCTTCTTCAATTCCAGCTGGGTTTTTACCGCCGGCTTGGGCCATATCTGGACGACCACCACCGCCACCACCAATTTTTGGTGCGACTTGTTTGATTAGGTCGCCTGCTTTAACACCCGCTTTAACAGCATCTTGACCAACAGCGATTAATAAATTCGCTTTATCATCCACTGAAGTTGCTAGCACAAGGATATCAGAAGAGCCTTTTTGTTTCCACTCGTCCGCAATCTTACGTAAATCATCCATCGAACGATTTGGTACGTGTTCAGCGATTACAGTGTAAGCACCAACAGTTTCTACATGGTCAAAGATTTGACCTGCTGCTTGCGCATTCATTTTATCACGTAAAGCACTTAATTGCTGTAAAGTTTCCTTATGTTCCTCTCTAAATTGTTGTAAACGTGAAACAATATTTAAGAATTTACCAGCTTTTAGATTTGCAGCGATTTGTTTCAAGATGTTTTCTTGCACCTTGTATTCTTGGATAGCCGCTAATGAAGTTACAGCTTCAATACGACGAACACCAGCACCGATACCAGATTCTGAAGTGATTTTGAATAGACCGATTTCAGCAGTATTACCAACGTGTGTACCCCCACAAAGTTCAATTGACCAGTGGTTAATATCTACCATCCGCACTTCGCTACCATATTTTTCACCAAATAAGGCTTGTGCCCCAGCAGCTCTAGCTTCATCAATAGACGTCACTGTTGTCACAACTGGGAAAGCTTCCACGATTGCTTCATTTACTTTCGCTTCCATTTCAGCCAATTCTTCGTCTGTTACTTGCCCAAAGTGTGAGAAGTCGAAACGTAAGTGGTCAGCAGTCACCAATGACCCCGCTTGGTTAGCGTGATCACCTAAAACATCTTTCAACGCTTGATGTAATAAATGAGTTGCCGTATGGTTTTTCTCGATTGAATGGTGACGACGGCGGTCAACCACTAATTGTACAGTTTGGTCCAATACGATTGCTGCTGCTAATTTTACTTCATGTAAGTGTTGACCATTTGGCGCACGAACAACATTTACAACATGTCCAATTAATTGGCCATCTTCATCTAGGATGTCACCTGTATCCGCAATTTGACCACCCATTTCAGCGTAAAAAGGTGTCTGCTCAGCCACTAAGTATACCTCCTCCCCAGCTTCAGATGACGACACTAATGCATCTCCTGACACAATGGTATTCACGCGTGTTTCTACGACTAATTGGTCATAACCAACATAAGATGATGTCACATCAATTTCACTCAACACTTCAGACTGCACAGCCATACCTGTTGAATCCTTACGCGCAGCACGTGCACGTTCTCTTTGTGCTTTCATCGCTTCTTCAAAGCCAGATAAATCAACATCAATACCCACTTCTTCTAAGTATTCTTGCGTTAATTCTAATGGGAAGCCGTAAGTATCATATAATTTAAAGGCTTGCGCACCAGACATCACTTTATTATGTTCTGCTTCAAGCGTTGCAATCACTTCTTGAATAATCGCTTCCCCTTCATTGATGGTTTCGTTAAAACGATCTTCTTCTGTTTTAATTACATCCTGGATAAAGTTTTGGTCTGCTTTCACTTTTGGATAGAAGTCAGCCATAATGTCCGCAACAACAGGTACCAATTTCGTTAAGAAGTTATCTTTAATACCTAAACGTCGTGCATGCATGATCGCACGACGGATTAAACGACGTAAGATATAGCCACGGCCTTCATTTGAAGGTAAAGCACGGTCACTAATGGCAAAAGTTACTGCACGAACGTGGTCAGCAATTACCTTATAAGAAACATCAGTTTCAGGTTTTTCACCGTATTTTACAGTTGTCCCTAACGTTTCGATTTCTTTAATAATCGGTAAGAATAGGTCTGTTTCAAAGTTGGTTGGCGCATCTTGGATGACAGAAGTCATACGCTCTAGCCCCATACCCGTATCAATATTCTTATGTTTTAAAGGCACATATTCGCCGTTTGGCATATGGTTAAACTGAGAAAAAACGATATTCCAGATTTCCAAGTAACGCTCATTTTCACCGCCTGGGTACATTTCTGGGTCAGAATCTTCTAAATCTTGATATTTAACCCCGCGGTCATAGAAAATTTCTGTGTCCGGACCACATGGACCAGCACCTAAATCCCAGAAGTTATCTTCCACTGGCACATAATGATCATCAGATAAACCAGTCGCCTTACGCCATAATTCAACTGTTTCAGTATCCTCTGGGTAGTAAGTCATATATAGTTTCTCAGGATCTAATCCCAACCATTTCTCGTCAGTTAAGAATTCCCAAGCCCAAGGAATCACTTCAGCTTTGAAGTAGTCCCCGATAGAGAAGTTCCCTAACATTTCAAATAAGGTATGGTGACGCGCTGTCACACCAACATTTTCAATATCGTTGGTACGAATTGATTTTTGTGAGTTGGTGATACGCGGGTTTTCAGGTACAACAGAGCCATCAAAGTATTTCTTCAAGGTTGCAACCCCTGAGTTAATCCATAATAATGACGGATCTTGAACTGGCACTAATGAAGCACTTGGCTCCACACTATGGCCTTTAGATTGCCAAAAATCTAGCCACATTTGGCGAATTTCTACTGATGTTAGTTGTTTCATAGTTGTCCTCCTCAAAATAAAAAAACATAGCATTGCAAATTGAGGACGACTTTGCGCGGTACCACCTCATTTGCAATGCTATGTTCACATTACCTCTCTAATTGCTGGATAACGCTAGCGCGTAGCCTTTCGACTAAATGTTTAGAAAGAGAGCATTTTATGGTTGGATGCTTGCACCTAATCATCCTCGCTAAGGTTCATAAAATATGGTTCTTTCCACTTGTAGACTTTACAGTCTTTTCACATTCCAGATTATACTGACATAATGCCTAATTTGTCAAGTTTTCAAGCCGGTAAATCAATTAAAAATCTTCCGGCTTAATCTCTTCCATTCCAATCATAGGGTCAATTGAATGACTCAGGACTAAATCAGCTGTCAGACAAAAATCTTCAACTGCTGAATCACTGTTAGCTGCCACTTCTTGATATACATGCTCTTCGGTGGCGTCTCGAGTTCCTGGACTGGAATTTTCCGTTAAATCACCATTTGATGTCGTTTCTGCCCGACTTTCAGCTTGATTTTTTGCTGTTGTCGCATCTTTTTCTTCTATTTCTGCTGCAACCGCCGTTGCCATCCGTTCATCAATATCCACAGCTTCCATTAAAAAGTCTTTCAGCTGGGTTTGCCTGCTAGCATCCACATTTTGAATGGCCGTTTGAAAGGCCTGGGGTTCACCGCACATAATCAAGGACTGCTTGGCCCGCGTAATCCCCGTATATAATAAATTTCTCTTCAGCATCCGGTGGTGTTGCGGCACTAAAGGCACTATCACAATTGGAAATTCCGACCCCTGCGACTTATGAATTGACGTACAGTAAGCTAAGGTAATTTCATTGAAGTCATTACGTTCATAGGTCACTTCAACCTCGTCGAATTGGACCACAATCTGGTCCACCTTGTTGGTCGTCTCCTTGGCAAAAAAGATTGCTACTATCTCACCTAAGTCTCCATTGAAAACGTTTTTCTCGGCTTGATTTTTCAGCTGCAAGACCTTATCCCCAACCCTAAAGGTTTGTTCAAAATAGACTAACTCCCGTCTTTTACCGTCGTCGTTGGGGTTTAAAACAGCCTGCAAACGCTCATTGATATGATTGATCCCGGCCTGTCCTTTATAGAGCGGCGCCAAGACTTGAACGTCTCGTTTTTGGTAGCCCTTATCAACAGCCCGCTTAGCCACAATAGCTACTAAGTCTGCAATTTGATTAGCTTGCACCTTGAAAAAGGACCGATCTCGTTGGTTCATCATCAAATCTTTAGGCACAATACCTTGTTTAATCTGATGAGCCAATTGGACAATGGTCGACTGGTTTTTCTGCCGATAAATTTCATCCAACTCACGCGTTTTAACTGTCTGTGAAGATAATAAGTCAGCTAATACTTGTCCAGGTCCTACAGAAGCTAACTGGTCTTTATCCCCCACAAAAATGACCTGCATAAATGAAGGGACTCTTGAAAGTAATTTATAGGCAATCCATGTATCCACCATGGACATTTCGTCAATAATCAACAAGTCAGTTTCTAGCTGCATGCCTGCCACTTCGCCGTCCTCGCTGTCATCCTCTTCACCTGTTAAACCAAGTAAACGATGGATAGTTGATGCTGGCAGGCGAATCATTTCAGTCATTCGTTTAGCGGCTCGTCCTGTTGGGGCGGCTAAAGAAATTGGAAAGGCACCTGGGTCGTATTCTTCTACATTTAAGGAAATATCATTTAAACGAGCATACAATTGGACGATGCCGTTTAATACCGTTGTTTTACCTGTCCCTGGTCCCCCAGTTAAGATAAACATTTTGGAAGTTAACGCCTCTTTAATGGCTTTCTTTTGAGCCTGTCCGTAGGAAATACCTAAGTCTTGTTCTAATTTTTGGATTTCTTCGTCTAAATCAACACCCGGATATTGGGGTTGATACTGAGGTTGCTGCATTTGTCCCATCATTTTGGCAATACCCACTTCAGCAAAGTATAAAGTTGGCAAAGCAACACGCCCTTCTTCAGATAAAATCAACTTACCTGTCTCATTCATGTCAGAAATAGTATCTTCGATTAATTTAGCATCAATAAATTGTGACTGCCCGTGCATCAAGACTTCTTGTGTTTTTTCAATAAGTGGTTTTTCCATCACGAAAGTATTACCTGACTCGAAGGTAGCCAAGTTCAACACAAACATTACACCCCCTGCAACCCGGACTGGTGAATCCAAGGGGAAGCCAATATTTAAAGCGATTTGGTCTGCTTTTTGAAAACCAAAACCGCGGATATCGTCGATCAAAATATAAGGATTTTCTTCAATAATTTCGACCGCTTCGTTATGGTAGAGGCCATAAATTTGCCCAGCCAACCGCGATGAAAAGCCCATCTCAGCTAGCTTAACGAAAACTTGTTCATTCCCTCTTTGTTCAATCATCCGCTCATGTAGCATGGTTCTTGTCTTTTTAGACAAACCTTTAACCACTTTTAAGGATTCTACATCATTTAAAATAGTATCAATGGTTTGGTCGCCAAAAGCATCAACAATACGACTGGCTATCGTATCCCCAATTCCTGGAAATTGTTCGGATGATAGAAAGCGAATTAACCCTTCTTTAGAGGTGATTTTCTGCGCTTCATAGGAAGTTACTTGGAATTGAACACCATATTTGGCGTGGTCCACCAATTTACCTTTAAAATGATAGGTCGTCCCGTCCTGGATAGTTGGGAAGTTTCCCGTCATCACGATTTCTTTTTCTGAATACATGGTATTGGTTTCGTCTATTTCAACTGACATTACCCGATAAAAGTTGCTTTCATTAAAAAAGAAGGTCGCCTTTACCTCACCTATGACATAATCTTCACTTGTTGGTTGATTCTGATTTTGTCGCATGTTGGCTGCTCCTTCCTCGCCTTAGTAATCTTACATATTATAGCATATTCAAGTAGTTCAGAATGGATAGATTTATAGGTATCTAAGTCATTTTACCTATAGACATATAATAAAGGCTCTACAATATATAGGACTGATGACTTAAAATGATATGCTCCCCCTAAAGTAGACACTTAATAAAATAAGTCTACTTTAGAGGGGATTTTTTTATGAATAGAAAAGTATATTCTGCAGATGTGTTAGAAAAATATATTCTGATGTTCATCAAAGATGGTATAAATTATCCAACTTTGGTAAAAGAGTATGGGTTATCGATACATAATACAATATTCTATCAATATGTTAATAAATATCGAAAGTATGGTTTAGAGGCCTTGAAACCTAGAAAATTAAATAATATATATTCTGAAGAATTTAAACAAAAGGTAGTTAATGCTTATTTAAATGATGAGGGATCTCTTCGAGATCTAACACTAAGATTCAATGTTCCTGCTGTATCAACTGTAAGTTATTGGATAATGAAGTATACTGAGGGTAAAAGTAGTAAGAGTTACAGTACGAAACCCGAGGTGTACACTATGAAAATGAGAAAAACAACGAC
>OMJG01000934.1_pt1 | contig 19210 bp, 19 predicted proteins | sample 1646431 | NCBI WGS metagenome assembly OMJG01 (sample SAMN03771674, study PRJEB25209) | food metagenome | isolation source: Cotija cheese | place: Mexico:Jalisco,Michoacan | collected 2011-12-12
TGATTGCTTTGGGCTTTTTAATTTCTGTTCGGATTAATTATAGAATTTGCCTATTGAATTTATCTTCGCTGATTTTTAAGCGATGGGTGAGATGACCAAACCACAAGATAAACCAGATGAGCCAAGAAAATAAGGCTAGACTACTAAGAGTAGTAGCCACACTCGGTGATACGGGCCACCAATAGGTCGCCACAAATGCGCCGGTGATCAATAAGTTACTAATCAAGGAACTTAGCCAACCGGATTGCCACCGTTGTTCAGCTGGCGGTAGGCTGCTGAGTTGTGCCTCGAATTTTTGCATGAATAAGACGCTTAGCAGATTAAAGAAAGCTGCCGCTAGGATGACCCAACTGCCTAACTGGCTAGGAAGAAAGAACGTTAGGATGATCAGAAATAAAAAGTTTAGAATCTGCATGCTCTGATGAATGGGCCGTAGTTTACGCAAGATTTCGGATTTGCGTAAATAATCCAGCATGCCGATGTCTTCTTTTATCAAGGTATCTAAGCTTATCCCGTATAGGTTACTCAGTGTAACTAGACTGTCAATATCGGGGAAGCTTTTACCCGTTTCCCAACTAGAAATGGTTTGCCGCGATACCGCAACCTGTGTAGCCACAGCCTGTTGGGTGAGCTGATGATCGGCACGTGCTTGTTTTAATTTTGCTCCTAGTGTCATAAAATCCCCCCCTGAAGTTGAGTTAAGCATAGCAAATTTGATGGCTGATGACGAGCTAAGTTTGCTTGCAAGGCGGTTGTGACGGGGATTATCGGGGATGAAGAAGCCCGTGTTAAGATGAGGAGGACCTTTAACGTGGGCGTCATAATTATTTGGCTTTTAAGTCGTGAATGCCATGACTGAGACTTTCAATTAAAAAGGTCGCAAAGAAAATCACGTAAAAGACAGCGCAACCTAGTTGAAGCAAATCGGCCAGGAACATCAAAAATGAAACGATTTCAATGGTGATAATTGGCCCAGCCAGATAAGCCAGACCGCGGAACCATTTGGAATAACTTGCGAATAGTTTTTTCATGATTACGCCTGACCGTTAGCCACCAATCCACCATTTATCTTCCACGGGAAGATAAAGACAACCTACTTGATGAACGTCTACGGATAAAAAGGGATCTGTGGCTGATCCGACTAATTGGACTTCTGTGGTGTTGGGATGACTGAATTTATAGGTAGTGATCTGATGATACTGGTCACCAGATAATTGGGTTCTCATCGCCACAGCCATATGACCCAAATCCCATAAAATAAAATCGTTAACGTACTACGCAGCAAGAGTTGTTTCATTTGCACGAGCCTGCTTTCTGTTCGGAGACCGTATGAAGGTCATCGGCATATTATTTATTATGATAAACTATCAGTGACCTATACGACAACCCAAAAACGCCGCTAACCACATCAATAGTGATGGGTTAGCGGCGTTTCAATTACTTGATTGAATCAGTCATCAGTTTTATTGTTCTTCGTACCATGAATAGTGGAAGTTACCTTCCCGGTCGTTACGTTCGTAGGTGTGGGCTCCGAAGTAGTCCCGTTGTGCTTGCAGCAAGTTAGCTGGCAAGACTTCGGCACGGAAGCTGTCGTAGTAAGTGATAGCAGCTGATAAACTTGGAACAGGGATACCAGCTTGAACGGCCATCGCAACCACGTCACGAATGGATTGTTGATACTTGCCGGCGATATCCTTGAAGTAGTCGTCGAATAACAAGTTGCTCAACTTAGGATCCTTGTCAAAGGCATCAGTGATGTTTTGCAGGAATTGGGCCCGGATAATGCATCCGCCACGCCAGATTTGTGCTAATTCACCGAACTTCAAGTCCCAATCGTTAGCTTCAGAAGCAAAGCGCAATTGTTCGAAACCTTGGGCATAACTCATCAACTTACCAAAGAAGAGGGCTTGACGAACTTCTTCGACAAACTTGTCCTTGTCAGCGATGTCAGCTTTGCCTTGCTTTTCAGCAGCAGGTAAGACCTTCGAAGCCTTAACCCGTTCGTCCTTCAACATGGAAATGTAACGGGCATAAACGGATTCCGTGATAACAGATTGTGGGACTTGAACGTCCAACGCATCTTCGGAACTCCACTTACCAGTCCCCTTGTTGTTCCCACGGTCTTTGATGGCATCAACGATTGGCAAGTTCTTGTCGTCGCCCAAGTCATCCTTACGGGTTAAGATATCAGCTGTGATTTCGATCAAGTAGCTATCGAGTTCACCCTTGTTCCATTCCTTAAAGATGTCAGCCATGTCATCAACAGAAATGCCAGCAACATTACGCATAATATTGTAGCTTTCGTCGATCAGCTCTTCATCACCATATTCGATCCCATTGTGGACCATCTTAACGTAGTGACCAGCGCCGTTAGGGCCGATGTAAGTCACACAAGGCTTACCATCTTGAGGTGCCTTAGCAGCAATCTTTTCAAGAATTGGTGCAACTAAGTCATAGGCTTCTTTTTGGCCACCAGGCATTAAGGAAGGACCTTGCAAGGCACCCAGTTCACCACCGGAAACCCCCATCCCAATAAAGTTGATCCCGGACTTGTCGAGTTCAGCATTACGGGCCATGGTGTCATGGAAGTTGGTGTTCCCACCATCAATCAAGACATCACCTTTATCAAGCAATGGTAAGAGTTCATGAATAACGGCATCGGTTGGCTTACCAGCCTTAACCATCAATAGAATCCGCCGTGGCGTTTCCAATGATTTCACGAAATCTTCGACACTGTAGCTAGGAACCAGCTTCTTTTCGCTGTGATCCTTCATAACTTGTTCAGTCTTGTTAGCGGAACGGTTGTAAATTCCGACCGTGTAACCGCGACTTTCAATGTTAAGGGCTAGGTTCTTGCCCATAACAGCCATACCAACAACACCAATATTTGCTTTTTGATCTGCCATTAGTAACCTTCCTTTTCGTTTCAAAATTAATAACGGACTTTCCAACAGTTAGTGTAGCATTGAACAATTTGAAAGGAAACTCATTTGTCTCATTTTTTGAAAAAAAGTGAAAATTGGTCTAGCTAAATCAAAATTAGTGCTGGTTTTTATAATCGCGGACGTTGTGGGCAACTTTGGCTAACAATTCTTCCAAAAGGGCCGTCTCGCCAGTTGACAGGCCCTGAGTACCCACGGATAAGATTTGTTGTTCATAGTCTTCTAACGCTGGATAAATCGCTTGTCCTTTGGCAGTTGCGAGTAGGGGCCGGCGCTTTTTGTCGTGGGCATCGGTACCGCGGGTGACGTATTGTGTGGCGATGAGTTTACGGACGGCACGTAAACAAGTCGATGGGTCAACGTGCAGTTGAGTGGCCAGTTCAGCCTGCGTGATGCCAGGGGTCTCAACAATCCGCATCAGAAAAATAAATTGGTTGTTATTTAAATCATCGGCTTGAAACAGCTGGTTCCCCATGGCGGCGGTCGCTCGGGCAATCAGGCCGATGCTACGAAAAGCATTGGGCATAATTTTCTCCTTTGGTAGTTGCATATGCAATTAAAAAGTGTAAGATAGATAACCATAGCATACCACAGAGGGAAGAGATTAATCATGGAATGTCAAGCTAAATAATTTGATGAGTTATCACGAGAAGAGTTCTTCGATATTGCATATGAACGTATTCGAACGTTTGTAATGGCACAACATCGACCATATCAGGAGATCGATGCAACAGATAAAGTGGCTCGGCACATTTTGGGATATCAAGCAGGGCAACTAGTGGCCTATGCGCGCGTGTTTCGCGAAGCGGGCCACGTGACATTTGGCCGAGTATTGACGATACCGGAACAACGGGGAACTGGGCTCGGGCGTCAATTAATGGTCCAAATTGAAGCGGAAATCCGGCGTAACTTTACCGGAGAAGCCATTAGTATTGAAGCGCAGATTGATAAGCAGCATTTCTATGAAAAGTTTGGCTACGCGGCAATCGGCGCGGTATTTGATTTTAATGGTACGCCCCATATTCGGATGGACAAGGCCGGCCTTTAATCGTATAAATAGGCAGTTGTGGCGGCATGCCAATTAACATGCTGCTACAACTGCCTATTTATAGAGTGTAATGAAAAAGTAGCGATTATTTTTTAGCAACTAAGATCTTATTGGCAGTAATATACGTACCATTACTGAGGACGAGGCGGGTTGTTAAATGATAGGATTTAATCGCTTTAACGGTGATAGTCGTGCCTACCCGATAATGCCGCTTCTTTTGGGTTAGATTGATTTGACGGTAAGCATTAACCCCATGAGGACTGATTACCTTAATCCGTTTAGGCGCGGCCTGGTAGTAAGTGGGCATTACAAATTTAGAATTAGCGGTAATGTAACCACGTTGGCCATCGGTTGCCGAGTGGTGGTTAACGTCGTGAATCTGGTAACGAAGAGTCCCTGCTTCGGTTCGAGCATAACCGGTAACGACAAATTGAGGCCGCTTAGTTTGGGGCTGCCGTTGATACCAGTGTCGCCGATTCTGTTTGGTGAATTGAACGTCGCGGTACAACCCGATTTTGCGAATGGCGGTAACCGCAGCGCCTTTAGGGACAATGCTTTTATCAGGGCGGGTTGAACTAGCACTGGTAACGACGGAATTGTGCGTGTCAGAGCTAGCAGTGGAATCAGTAGACGTGGAACTGCTGGACTGCGAGCTACTAGATGTGGAATCAGTGGACGTGGAACTGCTAGACTGTGAGCTATCAGATGAGGAACTACTGGTATCAGAGCTACTTGAAGCACTGGTTGGCGTGTACTTGAAGGTTAGTGTATCAGCAGTTGGGTTAACACTTTGATATGTATAGCCATCGATGGTGGGTTGCCAAGTCTGCAGTTCTTTAATGAGATTATTTAGGTCATCACCAGTTACCAAGCCAGTATCTAACATGCTATCATTTTTGATGGATTGACCATCACTAGTTTCATACTTGAAAGTGATAGGACTGGTAAGGGCGGTTGTGTTGTCACCTTTAATGAATGCATCAGGACTAATTTGATAAAAAACATTGTCAGCGTCAGCATTGGTCGGATTCTGATGAGGTAGATATAATCCAGTTGCGGAGTAATAAGAGCTTCCGGCGACTGTTGTTTTACCAGTGGTTAGTTCTGCACCGTCGTTATCATATAATGAATAGTCACTAGGACTAGTTAGCCGGATTTTCTCGTTAGTTAATGTAGATAATGACGGAAGTGGGCTGCTTGGTATCGAAGCATGGGATTCATCTGCTGACGAACCACCGGCCTTGTCATAAAAGGAGTTAAATTGGGTGTTATAGGGATTAGCAGTGTCCACCGTGGTTCTATTGAAAACATAGCCATCAATAACAGCAGCGTACTGGTCTTTGAGATCACTGGCAATGGCATCAAAGTCATTGCCTTGAGTCATACGAAACATTAATGGACTCTTAATCGTATTGCCATCTGAGTCCGAAAAGTTAAGTGTCAAAGTGTGCTTGAGATTAACGGTGGTGGCGTCATATTAAATAAATCGATCTGGATTTTCTTGCACCCGATAGTAAGTAGTTCCAGCAAGCGGATCGACTAATATTTTTGTGGTCGTTAGTTGCTGTTTTCCGGGTAGTGTGTCAGTTGTTCCCTGACCCTCATCGTTGTAGAGCGGGTACGTGTCGGCAGTGAGCGTAAGCGGCTGATTGACAGGAGAGGTGAATAACTGAGCGGTCGCTGTGCTCGTTGTTGTTTTCTCAGCTAGGGAAACAGATGTTGCAGTGGCGTGGGCGGTAATTGGCTGCACATTGGCAAGGGTTAATGTTAATAGTGATGTGGAAAGTAATAAAATGGGGACATTTAATGGACTAAATGTCATGTTTAATAACCTCCTTTATGTCATGGCGTTTTACTTGAAGTATAACGAATAATTTTCAAAAATAAAAGGTTAGGGGGTTAACTTGTTTACAATTAAAACCGTCTGAATGCGTGTGCCGACACGAAAAGGGGCCATCACCGATTGAACGTCGATGATGACCCTTTTGAAACACAATCTTTAGTTATTTAAACGGTAAATCCATTCGCGGTGGTCGCGTTGAATAAGTTCTTCAGCAGCGGCAGGGCCCATGGAATGTGGTGTGTAGTTCGGGAAGTTTGGTTCTTGTAAGTCCCAAACCCGACGAATTTGGTCAACGAATTTCCAAGCGTAGGAAACTTCTGGCCAACTTGAGAAGTTGGTCCCATCACCCTTCAAGACGTCATGAATGAGACGTTCATAAGGTTCTGGCGTGTCCTTAGACTTTTCGGCGCCCACAATGTAGTCCAACTTGATTGGTTCAGTTTGGAAACCAGTATCGTTGGTCTTGGCATTTAATTGTAATGAGAAACCAGCATGTGGTTCAACGAAGATCGTCAAAACGTTAGCTGCCAAGGGGGTGTTTTGAGATTGTGGAAAGGCGAAGATATCTACTAATGGCCGCTTGAAGACAACATCCACTCGAGTGAACTTGTCAGCCAACATCTTACCTGTCCGCACGTAGAATGGTGTCCCTGACCAACGGTAGTTATCAAATAATAACTTCCCGGCAACGAATGTTTCTGTGGTGGAATCAACAGGAACGTTGTCTTCATGTCGGTAATCAGGTTGGTCGTTAACGGACCCGTATTGACCACGAACGAAGTTGGTTGCGGCGTCAGCTACATTGTAAACCCGCAGGCTCCGCAGCGCTTTAACCTTTTCAGCCCGAATATCTGTATCCGTAAAGGCAACAGGTTGTTCCATAGCTAACAGGGAAACAATTTGCATGATATGGTTTTGGACCATATCACGTAAAGCCCCACTGTTGTCGTAGTAAGAAGCCCGTTCTTCAACACCCAACTTTTCAGAAAGGGTAACTTGAATGTTATCAATGTACCGGTTGTTCCAGAGGGATTCAACCAGTGTATTACCAAAGCGCAAGGCTTCGATATTTTGAATCATTTCCTTACCTAAGTAGTGGTCAATCCGGAAGATTTGCTCTTCTTCGAAGGACTTGCTTAAGGCATCGTTTAGTTGTTTAGCGGAATCGAAGTCACGACCGAATGGCTTTTCGATAACTAACCGGTTGAAGGCGTTCTTGTCTGTTGACATTAGGCCTTGGGTCTTCAAATCTTGGGCGATGGTCCCGAAGAACTGTGGTGCCATGGATAGATAGAAGATCCGGTTACCTTGTAACTTGTACTTCTTATCCAATTTTTCGGCGAGTTCCTTCAAGACAGAGTAGTGCGCCGTGTCGGTAACATCGTGTGATTGATAGTAGAAGTGAGAGATAAAGTCACTGGCTTCTTTAGAATCGGCACGGTTACCACTGTCAGCTAAGGATTTCTTAACGGCAGCTCGGAATTTGTCATCGTCGATGCTTTGACGAGAGGTGCCAATAACGGCAAAATGCGTCCGTAAGTTACCTTTGCGATAAAGATTGAAAAGACTAGGGTAGAGTTTACGGTAAGCTAAGTCACCGGTACCCCCGAAGAACATGAATAAAGCTGTACGTTCAGTTGCCACGAGATCGTCACTCCTTAAGTGTGATTACGTTAAAAGATTTCTACCAAAATTTAAAAACTGTTATATGATGTTGTCACTACCGGGAGCAAATCCGGGAGTGACGCAGCGAGTTGTCTATTTGATGTCTAGACCACTTCACGAAGTATTATACGCTACTTCTTTATGAAACGCGATCTTTTTAAAGCAAGAATTTTAAATTTAGACAACCGGTTGCAATACTTATAAAACAATGTTTACATCAAAAATCATTTTCATGAAAATGAAAAACTTTTTGCTGAAAATAAATGGAAGCGATTTTCTCGCCAATTAGAATTGAAATCGCTACCACTTTAGTTTAACAGAATATGGGCGTGAGGAATCATTTCACGCTTCTAATGATTAGATTTTAATGTGATTATGAAAATGGTATGCTAGATATAAGTGATGTTAACGACTGATTAACCTAAATGGGGCTGAAAAAATGACCAATTGGCAGGAACGAGAAATAACACGAGTAACGACGGCAACAGATTTATATGACTTATTTGACCGGTTGGGTCTGCGGGCCACGGATTCTTGCTTGGTGCACACCTCATTGAGTGCCTTTGGCTACATTCCTGGGGGTGAGCAGACGTTGGTGACGGCGCTCAAAACGACCTTGTCTCAAGGCAATATTGTGATGCCGGCCCAGTCGGCAGACTATACAGACCCACGCGAATGGCTGTATCCCCCCGTGCGGCAGGATTTGCAGGCTAAAGTGATGGCTGGAATGCCCGCCTATGATCGGACACTGACACCTTGCCACTTTATCGGGCTCACACCAGAGTATTTTCGGACACTGCCGGATACGCAACGCAGTGGGCACCCAACCTGTTCAATGACGGCTTGGGGCCGGAATGCGGCGCAAATCTGTGCGACACCGACGTTAGATTTGCCTTTTGGTGCGCAAGGGCCTTTGCAAAAGCTTTATAACCTGAATGCCAAAGTCGTGTGTCTAGGCACTGACTTTGAAACGGCTACGGCGATTCATTTAGCGGAATCGACCATTGACCGTCCGGTTTTCGAGGAACAGGCGCCCATTAGCGTGGCGGGTAAGCCCCAGTGGCGGTCTTATCAAATGGTTGAGTTGGAACCATATGATGATTTTAATGTGATGGGAGCGGCCTTTTGCCAGGCCCATCCGGAGCAGGTCACCCAACAGCCGCTGGGTCAGCACCATCAGGCTAGGGTAATAGGGATGCGGGCGCTGGTCGACTTTGCGCGAGAGTATTATCGAGAAAAAGATCGGCGCGAGATGAAATAAAGAAGCACAAGATATGAAAGCTCTTTATTTTTAATAAGTTACCGGTTCTTTATAAAGGTTTTAACGGTTTGAGGTAAGTTGAGAACACGGTATTTTCGCGAGTCTGGGACAGAAGTCTCGGGCTCGTTTTGCGTTTGTAAATGGTTAGTGTCGTGTCGGGTGCCAGCTATTCGCCCTGTGTTTCCCGCTACCTTTTAGACTGGAACGATATGATAGGGTGTCATGACTTATTATCGAATCATATGTAAGGCCATGCTACAGGGACAAGTGTCACGACGGCTATTGATTTAATTTTAGTGCTTGGTGATGGGGGTCATTAATTGAAGCCCAATAGTTTTGTTAGTATAATGAACAGTAATTGGTATATCCGTTGTTTAAGATCAATAATCCGTGAGTTATGAGGAAAGCTCAAATGAGGGATCATAATGAAAAAAACAGTCATTAAAGAAACCAAACGATTGCTGATATTGTTGGGAGCAACTGGTTTGTTGGGTGGCATAGGTATTGTCATGAATGGCACACCTGTAACGGCACAAGCCGCAACGACCACAACGCAAACGCAGGGAATTTTACATTCTGGTGATTTTGGGACGAGTCATTGGTATATTTCGGATGATTTAACATTGCACATTGGTGCGGGGACGTTTGCCAACTTGTCGAATAGTCAAAGTGCGCCGCCATGGACGGCTTATGGCGACCAGGTTGCCAAAATTGTGATTGAAGGGCCGGTAACTTTGGCGCCTAATAGTCGCGAACTGTTTGGTTACCTCGGGGCCACCAGTATTGAAGGTCTTGATCAAATTGACGCCAGTCACGTGACCAACTTTGAATTTGCCTTTTTTGGCATTCAGGTGCCGAATCTTGATCTGACGAGTTGGGATGTCCACAACGTTACTGATGCGAGTTTTATGTTTATGCGGGCGCAGTCAGATGTGATTAATCTGTCTGGCTGGCAAATGCCGAAGCTGAAATTGGCCCAGTGGATGTTTATGCTGGCGCCACGAGTACATGAACTGGACTTGGCTGGAATTAATTTTCGCAATGCAGATGCCACGCGGGCATTGATGAATATGAATCTGACGGTTATTCATTTAGGACCAGATTCACTTTTGACGGGGACCAACTTACAGTCATTTCACAATGATGCCTATCAGGATATGTGGCAAGATATCGGTGATGGGACTACTGAGGCGCCAACGGGCAAGAACCGATACACCTATTCACAACTCATGGCCGAGTTTAAGGGAGCGGCGCCATACACGTATGTCCGAGCGAAGAATCTTGGGCAGCCAGTGACCGTGCAGTATCTCGATCAGCTCAATCAGGCATTAGTCAAGGCTGATACGTTGACTGGGTATTACGGCGATACGTTTACGGCGCAAGCCAAGACTTTCGCTGGCTATCATGTGACGTCGGTTGATGGTGAGCCAACCGGGACGTTTGGCAGTCGTCCGTACACGGTGACGTACCACTATGCTGTAGATGAGAAGAACCAACAGAGTTTGTTGGGTGAAGATGCAACGATAACGGTGGGTGATCCAACACCGACTAGTGAAACTTTTAAGGCTAAAGCCATGGACAAAGATGGACAGGCATTACCAGTGATGGTGGATTTGAGCCAAGCCACGCTTAATCAACCGGGGCGTTACTCGGTGACTCTAACCACCCGCGATGGTCAATCTAAGGCCGTTACGCTGACGGTTAAGGCGGCTGATGAGTTGAGTTCATCAAGTTCGATAGACACGAGTCACTCATCGAGTACCCCGATCAGTTCGTCTAATTCGGACGATAGTTTATCAAGTGGTGACTTGATTTCAGGGGGCGACACTGACTTAGCGGTTTTCAAGGGTCAGGCCGTTTACGCAACCAAGGCCGTGCGGCTGTATCAACGGCCGACATTTAAAGCGTCACAGGTGCGGGCACGGTATGCTAAACAGTCACGAACTAAGCGGCCGATGTTTGTCGTAATTGGCAGTGCGCATTCTAAGCATCACGCGCTACGATTTAAAGTACGGGACGTCAACCATCACTCTAAGACGGCTGGCAAGGTTGGTTATATTACCGCCAAAAAGGCTTACGTGACGAATGTTTACTATCAACGCACGTATACCCGAGTGACGGTCATCAATCCCCAAGGGGTTAATGGGTATCGAACACGTAAGCTAACCGGTAAGACGTGGCATTATCGGCGTGGACAAACGTTAAGGGTCAAACGACTAGTGCGGTATCATTTAACCACGCGGTATGTACTAACCAATGGTCGGTATGTGACAACGAATAAAAAATTGGTAAAGGTACAGCAAAATTCGGTGCAGCAAAGTACGCAGCATTCTGCGGCGGTAACTACCCGAACCATCAAATAAAAGTGATGACGAAAAAGCGCGCCCATTTCTGATGAATTTATCAGATGTGGGCGCGCTTTTGGATTAGCATGTGGTTGTTCCACATGAAACAATCAAGGTGTCTGGTTTTACGCCTGGTCGTACTTGAGCCACAACCAGTAATATTGTAGGTTGCTGGCAACTAGGGCTAGCCAAATGATGGCTAGGAGCGTTTGCCCCAGTTCCTGAGACGAAAGGTGCCAATTCAACAGTAAGCAGATAATGCCAAGCAATCCGTATAGAAAATAAGTGGCACTGATCATGACTGTGGAATGAACTTTCAGAGTAATCAGCCGATCGCGTTCGTCGTCAACCCAGTAAAGGCCTTTAAAAGACTTGACGCCGAGGTGGTGCTGCATGTACCAGAGCATCGTGACACAGGTGACCACCAACATGAGCGATAGAATCGGTGCCCAGATATAAAACAGATGACTGAAACTGACAATAATCAGTGCAGCTAACAACAGAAATACTAGATTGTTCACCCAAAATGTAAACCGAAGAATTCTTTTAGCACGACTCATTTGACATCCTCCCCGTTACTGAATAATGCATCGACTGTGGTCTCTAAAATGGTGGCTAATTTGAATGCGAGGGATAGTGACGGATCATACTTATTGTTTTCGATCGCATTAATTGTTTGTCGCGTGACGGCGGTCAGTTGGGCCAATTCGGCCTGTGACAATTTTCGCTGTTTCCGCCGAGTGGCGATGGTATTTTTCATCAAGATTCACGTCCTTATGTCAAACATCTTTGACAAATTAAGTAAAACATATTTTACATTTTTAGTCAACAATTAGTGATCCTGATAGCATAAAACCGGCCATCGAAAGGGAGTCCGATGGCCGGTTTCGTTCATTTGATTTATTGGTGACTTTCAAGTTCTAATAGTCGAGCCCGCAAGGCATCATCGTACGCTGTTAGGTAGAGGCCGTACTTACCGCGCTTCATCAACACGTTAAGCACGTTGGCAATAAATGTTTTGTATTCGGCGCGGCTAAATTGCATGTCTTTGCGTTTCTTGAAGATTTCTTTGTGTGAATACTTTTCGGGGATAATCGTCATGGTATCGGTCTGCGGATCGTAGCCGAACGATGGACCAATAATCATTCCCACATAGTTCAAGTCAAAGCCCTGGAGTGTGTAGATCGTACCGACTTGCGTAATGGGGCCTTCACGTTTCGCCCAGTGAGTTCGCTGGGGGTCCCATTCATCCCAAGGGAGGCTAAAGGAGTCCATTTCCACATTGTGGCGACCATCAATGCGTGGAAAGCCAGAGGTGGCCACGACGCGACTCATACCGACTTCCTTGTTGCGCTTTTTGATATTTTCGAAGAGTTCACCAGCGGTATCAAACATTTTGAATTCGAAGTCACTGTTTTCTGGGAAGGAACGCAGCGGTTTTTCAGCTGCTAAGTCATCCATCCAGGCGACTTGTTCGTCACTGGCGACCATGCGGTATTGGAAGTTCATATCGAATCGCTTGTGGGGATGGTGACCGATGGTTTGGTAAAGGAGGTCTTGGTCCCAGTACATTTTTGACTGGAAGACTTGGTCGAAATCGTATACAACCACGACGACTTTAGCTAAATTCATCAGGTCGGTCAATTGGTTCTGGCCGCGGTAGTGGGCGTAAGGTTCAGACTTGGAGTAGAGCAAATGGGCCTCATCAACAAAAATAATATCGTATTGTTTATGATTTTTTTGCGCGTAGTTAATGAGGGAAGTGGGCCGGCGAATGGCGCTGGCTTTCATATTGGGAATGGATTCGGCCAAGTCTTGATAGGCTTTATAAAGTTCGGGGTGATTGACCACAAGTGAAGTCCGGTAACGTTTGTCGGTCATATACTGGCGGACAAGTTCCATTAAGACGACGGACTTACCAGTACCGGCCGCGCCCTGAATGATGGCAACGGCGGATTCTTGGCCATTGAGACTGTCTTTGATGTAATGATTCATGTCGGTAATAACAGCCTTTTGGTCGTCAGACAAATCGTCGACGAAGAACTGTTCCTGTAAAATTTTATTCATCGAATAACTCCTAAATTTAGTGAATTAGCGTCACTGAGACGTTGGAAATAGCACTATTCATTATAGCAGGTTACGGTGATGGCGCTGAAATTTTTAAGGTGGATTGACTGGAGCGGGAAAGTAGTTACTGCTGGATGTGAGAAAAGGGAGAATTTTGGAATCTAGTGACTATAGTTGACCTAAATTATTTAGTCGGTTAAGAGTTTGTGAATCGGAGATAGCTGGAGTATGCTTTAAGAGCAAAGTGATAAAAATAGCCGAATTTTCAAAATAGGAATGCCGGTATATCAAGGATTCTTTAGTGTATTCCCCACAGGTGTGGGGGTGATCCTCAAGAAGAAAGGCGCTGACATTAACATTCCCAGTATTCCCCACAGGTGTGGGGGTGATCCTCCAAGTTTTGCGATACTAATTTTCATTTTATTGTATTCCCCACAGGTGTGGGGGTGATCCTAAAGGCGCTATTACTGCTAAACATGGGAATCCGTATTCCCCACGTGTGTGGGGGTAATGGTTATAGATGCTGAACAATGTCTCATATTTCTAGCAGATGGCAGAATCCGTATTTAAAGATTCCAAATAGAAATATGGCCTTTTACATGGCGCTCCGTTCTTAAGGAGATATCGGTTGTTCAGAAGCGTAAGAAGGAAACTAGCTCCCAATCCGATCAGATCAGTGTTAGTCGTCGCGTATGTTATACTGGTGAAATTAGAAATCGCTTAATCCGGCCGTATGTCCACCGAATGAGAATTTTTCGGGCAAATAAACCACCAAAAGAAAGGATCATCACGATGTCAATTTTAAATTATGCGGAGCAGGCTTCATGGTCAAATGGGTTTGGTTCCCAACAATCACCGATTGATCTACGTCAGGCTAAACCCACTAGTGTTACTAATTTTATGGTGACAGATCCATGGATAGCTGACCGAGAAATCGATGACCAAGTGACCATTCAGCTTGCTGGTCACGGGACAACGCGAATCAATGAGATGACTTGGCATTTTGTGCAAGCCCACATCCACGTGCCAGCGGAGCATATCGCCACTGAAGAAACGGTTGCCGAACTGCACTTTGTTCATCAATCAGTTATTGGTGCGTTGTGCGTCGTGGCGGTTCTCGTGCCCATAGGTAAAGCCAATCCGATTATTGACAGGGTTCTTGATCATTTCCAGCCATACGCCACGGAATCAATCGACTGCGACTTAACCGGTTTATTGCCAAATCGTGGCACCGTTTTTCAATACCTTGGGTCACTCACCACGCCGCCGCTAACCGAGGGCGCGACGTGGTACGTTATTGAACAAACTGATATTACCATCAGTTCAGAGCAACTTAAGCGCTACAAGCAACTCTTTGGACCGAATAATCGGCAAGTACAGGCGACCAACCAACGACCAGTTCTCCGGGGAAGCGGAACCTTTACGAAATAGCGGGTTCAGCGGTATGGGGTTCAGCGGTATGGGGTTAAGCTACTTGTGGTTATCGAATAATAGGCGGGAAAGCACGTTCTTAGAAGAACTTACTTTCCCGCTTATTTTGATGGCTCAATTAGTAAACCAGCCAATGAAGCCAGAAGATCATTTACCGACAATATCAAAGTATTTTAAACATAGATGGGTCCCTGATTAATTAATTCGGTAGAAAAACAGTCCGACTAGCAATCACGCTGACTATACATCAGATAACCTTATATGTTATAACGAGCTTAGAAGGTGGGACATTTAAGCGGGCTTCGATGAGCTTGCCGCATTTGCAGAACTGAGGGGGAACTATGAGTCGCTAAGGGGAAATTATCATGAAAGTAGTTAGGACCATTTCAAAAGTATTACTTGTTGGTGCGCTGGCACTAGTAGGGATTGGATCACTAAAGGGTCAGGCCGCCCAGGTCAAAACCAGCCATGCGCTGGCTAATTATAACGTTAAGGCAGTTAAACTGATTAAAAATAAAAGTTACTTTGTCACGCGACCTGGCACATATGCCACGTCCTCGACGTATCGGTCGCAAGGCACGTTTCAAACGACACCGGATATTTACCAATCCGTCAAGGGGCACCCAGCGTTGTTGCGGACGGCATTATATCTACCGGTGACGGTTCACCATTCTGGCGATTGGAGCGATCCGCAAGCGGTAGTCGTGACGCCGAATGGGAAGACCGTGTATATTGCTTATTTAAAAGCTAGTAACACCACAACTGGTTGGATTGTCAGATACGATTTGGCAAAATTGGTTCAGGCGTTAGGTGGATACACATCCCGTATGGATGCCTTGCGGCGAGCCACGAATGCTTATTCTAAGCATAAAGCCACCAGTCGGGATCGCAGTTTGCTTAAGTACATTAAGGAAGGACCGACCTTTGATATCGGACACGGCCAATCACTGGCTTATAATCCAAAGGACAAGCAACTATGGTTTACCAGATCAAATGGAAAAGCGGGACAATATGGTTCTGCCGTTAAGGTATCGTCGAAAACGTTACGGCCGACCAAGCAGGTTGCTTACCGATTGGTTAATAAACAGGGGGCCAAATTAGCTGTGAATAGCACGCTAGCTTTTGATCGTCAGGGTTACGCGTACTTTAGCAGTTACAGTGGTCAGCGTTCTTTGAGAGTCTATCGGGGGACAATGAACGATCACGGGGTGCATTTCAAATTGATGATGCAGGGGTTGGCTTATCGCCCGGGCCAGACGCATCAAGCCATCGCGTATAATCCGCATAACGATCGGCTATACTTTGTTAGTGATGATGCAATTTCTTCAGTGCCTGTGAAAAAACTTCGTCAGCGTCAGGCAACGCCTAAGGATGTTCATGCTTCTGTCTTTGCCAGTCAGCGGGAATTTGAGGGACTATCGTTCACTGCTGCTGGTCAAGGCTATCTGATTTTAAACCGGGGCGCTGAGCTTATGCGGATCGATATTAGTTAAGGCTTTCCACAAATGAACCCGTGGGCTTATGAAGCATCTAGATCTTCGCAGATTTAGGTGTTTTTTATTAGGATTTTTGTCAAAACGGCGCGGTGACGACAAGTATTAATCAATTATGATAGCGTTACCAATAGTGATATGATAAAAGATAACACAACATGAAAGGATTGAAACCCATGGGAAATCTTGAAAAAATGCATACGGGTGACCTCTACTTACCCGACGATCCGGCAATTGAAAAGGATCAGCAACATTACTTAGATCGGCTGTATGACTACAATCATACCCGCCCAAGTGACAGTGCGCAGAAACAGGCGATTTTGCATGAGTTATTTGCCGAAATGGGGACCAACTGCTATGTTGAAACGCCATTTCATGCTAATTTCGGTGGGCATCACGTCCATTTTGGCAACGATGTTTACGCTAATTTTAATCTAACCTTGGTCGATGATACCCATATTTATGTCGGCGATCACACAATGATTGGGCCCAACGTGACGATTGCCACGGCCGGGCACCCCATTACTCCGGATTTACGGGCAAAGAACTATCAATACAATATGCCGGTTCATATTGGAAGGAACTGCTGGCTAGGCGCAGGTGTGATTGTTTTGCCCGGTATTACGGTTGGCGATAACGTGGTGATTGGCGCAGGGAGTATTGTTACCAAAGACTTGCCAGATAACGTTGTGGCGGTCGGTAACCCTTGCCATGTGTTGCGGCCCGTTAACGAGCATGACCGTGAATTTTATTTTAAAGACCGACAGATTGATCCGGCGTTATTTAAATCCTGATTCGACCGATTGGTGTTAAAACACTTTTAGAAGAAAGTCTTAGTCGTCAATCGACAGTGAATTTGTTATAATCACTGAAACTAGTAAAAATGAGGTGAATCGTCGTGAGTTGGAAAATTCAACGCTGGAATCATATGCAGACTGATATTATTTTTGTAAAAGACCTCCAAGGGGTGCAGTCTGTCCAATTTTCCCATACTAATACTCACGATTTCATCTAAAGACGACAGTTCATGTGTTCACGGACGGTGTGCTTTAGAGCACCGTCTTTTTTGTCGTCGCTAATCCTTGGAGGCATTTGATAATGGCTAAAATCATGCAACGTAATTTACACTTGGGCTATGGTTATACCGCATTGGCGTATTTCGGAATTACCAGTCTTTGGGTTATTTTCCTACAACAACGCGGATTGTCGCTGGTTCAAATCGGTTTATGTGAAAGTATCTTTCACCTGACAAGTCTGTTTTCCGAAGTACCATCGGGGATGCTGGCCTATCGCTTTGGCTATAAGGCCATTTTAATTGGTGGACGAGTTGCGGCAATAGTCCATGCTTTAATTATGCTAATGGCTACAAATTTTTGGTGGTTTGCCCTAGGTTTCGTGTTACAGGCGTGGGCCTATAACTTACAATCAGGAACAATCGAGGCACTTCTGTATGATTCACTAGCTGAAAATTACGCCACTGAGCGTTTTCCGGTAGTGACTAAAAATATGAATATGGTCATTGAGAGCGCGACGCCGGTGGGCGTGTTGCTGGCAGGAGGGTTCGTTCATGGACACTTGAGTGTTACCTATCTCTTGTATATGGTTAGTGCAATAGTCGCGATTGGCTGTATTATCGGACTGCGTGAACCGCTCCGCAACCAAGCAACTGCAATCACCGGCACGCAATCTTTAAGTGCCATTTTACGAGCAGCAGGAAAGTGTCTCCGCCAATTGCCTGAATTACGTCAGTTGATGATGTTTCACGCGGCTTTTAGCGCTCTGGGAATGACATACTACTATGACTTTCAGGCAGTCATGACTGCTAAAGGATTCAGTGGCCCACTGATTTCTGGCATTCTGATTGCAACGGCAATTTTAAATGTGGGGGGCGTGCAGCTAACGCCGTGGTTACAGCAAAGATGGGCACTGGTGCGGTTATTACGTGGCCTGACAGCTTTGCTTGCCAGTGTGTTGATTAGCGCCTTGTGGGCCAATACGTTAGGCCTGGTTCTTGGCTATCTCTTGGTTAATCTGTTATTAGCGATTGTAGAGCCAGTGCTGTCCAATTACTATAATCGGTTGCTTCCCAGTGCGCAGCGAGCTACGTTACTCAGCGTTTCCAGTATGATTTTTAGTCTGATGATGGTCGTGCTATTTCCCGTTATGGGATGGCTGATTGAATGGAGTAGCTTCGCGGTTGCCTTTGGTGGCACTGGAATGGTCGTTCTGGTTTGCGGCTGGTTGGTTTTTCGTCGACAGTAATATTAAAAATACCGTTGCTAGGTTTATTCCCGGCAACGGTATTTTTAATATTAGGTTCGGGTGATGAAACTATGGTGACATTTGGGACAAGTCACTTGAACTCGGCCGTGATGGCGTGGCACGCGAATCCGTTGCTGACATTGGGCACAATGAAAGAAGCGGTAATGCCAATGTTGCGACACCTGGTAGCGAAGACGGCGAAAGGGACGCGTGATCGGAAGCCAAACGCGTTCGAAGGCCCGATTGAGGCGCACTTGACGATAGATCTTACGGGAAAATAGTCGCCAGTAAGTCAGGGCGATGAGCACAATGACGGCGACAGTCAGCCACAGCGTGTGGATAAATAAGTTGAGAACGAGTAACAAGAAGGTTAAATAAGTCAGAAAGCGATTCAAACGATCATTCTGACCGTAACGGCCGATCATCCAAGCTTGGAGTCGACGAAGAAATTTCGAGTTGGGTTTCATAGCAGACTACCCTTTCAATTAGAAGTCAACGTTTAGCCTAACATAGGTCGGTGGGCGACTGCAATTTAGATAGCGGAAATTATTATTAGATGGTGGTCAATCAATCAAAGAGTAGAAAAATTTTAGCGATATCAAATAACATAAAGTGCCGGCTTAATAATTACAAATTAAGCCGGCACAATGTTTCACATGAAACACCCTCTAAAAAACGGGGTACGCCGCATGGACGGCATTTTTCAATTGATCGCCTAATCGATGCATACCAGCATCGATCTGAGCTGGGTTGACGCCACTAAAGCTCAAGCGGAGGGCATTGTGGACATCGCGTTTTGGATAGAAATTAGTCGCTGGTACGTAGGTCACGTGCGCTTGGGGACTAATAACGT
>OMJG01000935.1_pt1 | contig 19184 bp, 26 predicted proteins | sample 1646431 | NCBI WGS metagenome assembly OMJG01 (sample SAMN03771674, study PRJEB25209) | food metagenome | isolation source: Cotija cheese | place: Mexico:Jalisco,Michoacan | collected 2011-12-12
GGAGAGATGGAAGTTTGGGCACTGGAAGCATACGGTGCTGCTTATACCTTGCAAGAAATCTTGACATACAAGTCAGATGACGTCGTAGGTCGTGTGAAAACATACGAAGCGATCGTTAAAGGTGAGCCGATTCCACGTCCTGGTGTACCAGAATCCTTCCGAGTATTAGTGAAAGAATTACAGTCACTAGGATTAGACCTTAAAGTTCTGGATAAAGAAAGCATGCCGATCGATCTTCAAGATACAGATGAAGATGATGACTATGGCAATGTCGATTCTTTAGAAGAAATGAAAAAGGAACAAGACTTGAAACGTGCTGAGGAAGCAAGACAGCGCACAGAAGAAGCAGCGTTGATTGAAGTACAAGATCAAGACACAGAGTAAGCATAGATCTTACTGAAACAAACAATCAGCATGCAACGCAAGCTGAACAGTCAAGAGAAATCCGGATAGACTTTTATGTAAATCCATTTCTCTAGACTGCTCAGTTCTGCCTTGTGTGGGAGCTTTAGGGCAGCTCGACAATCTAACTAAAGGGAGGTCGCCCCTTTGATCGATGTAAATAATTTTGAAAGTATTCAAATCGGCTTAGCTTCACCGGATAAAATCCGCAGCTGGTCATTTGGAGAAGTTAAGAAACCAGAAACCATTAATTACCGTACTTTAAAACCAGAAAAAGACGGACTGTTCTGCGAAAGAATCTTTGGACCAACAAAAGATTATGAATGTTCATGCGGAAAGTACAAACGTGTTCACTATAAAGGGATCGTTTGTGACCGCTGTGGCGTAGAAGTGACTAAATCAAAAGTTCGTCGTGAACGTATGGGTCACTTGGAATTAGCTGCACCAGTTACACATATCTGGTACTTCAAAGGTATTCCAAGCCGTATGGGACTTGTCTTAGACATGAGCCCGCGTGCACTAGAAGAAATCATCTACTTCGCTTCTTACGTTGTAACAGATGCGGGAGATACACCTCTTGAGAAGAAACAGCTTATGACAGAACGCGAATACCGCGAACGTCGTGCACAGTATGGCAATAACTTCCGTGCTGAAATCGGAGCAGAAGCTATCAAGACATTACTCAATGATGTTGACTTAGAAGAAGAAGTAGCAGAATTAAAAGAATTGTTACAATCCGCTACTGGACAAAAACGTACAAGAGCCGTTCGTCGTTTAGATATCCTTGAAGCATTCCGCAACTCTGGAAACAATCCTTCATGGATGGTCATGGACGTTGTGCCGGTTATTCCTCCTGAACTTAGACCAATGGTTCAATTAGAAGGCGGACGTTTTGCAACAAGTGACTTGAATGACTTATACAGACGTGTCATCAATCGTAACAACCGTCTGAAACGTTTACTAGACTTAAATGCACCGCATATCATCGTTCAAAACGAAAAACGTATGCTGCAAGAAGCGGTAGACGCATTAGTAGACAATGGTCGCCGCGGTCGTGCTGTTACAGGACCAGGTAACCGTCCGTTAAAATCACTTTCTCACATGCTGAAAGGGAAACAAGGTCGTTTCCGTCAGAACTTGCTGGGTAAACGTGTTGACTACTCTGGACGTTCCGTTATCGTTGTTGGACCGACACTGAAAATGTATCAATGTGGTCTTCCAAAAGAAATGGCTATTGAACTATTCAAGCCTTTCGTTATGAGAGAACTTGTAGCAAGAGACATTGCCAACAATATCAAAAACGCAAAACGCAAAGTAGAGCGTATGGATGAAGAGATTTGGGAAGTTCTAGAAGACGTTATCCGTGAACACCCGGTACTTCTTAACCGAGCACCTACGTTACACCGTTTGGGGATCCAAGCATTTGAGCCAATCCTAGTTGAAGGGAAAGCGATTCGTCTTCACCCGCTAGTCTGTGAAGCGTACAATGCCGATTTCGATGGGGACCAAATGGCGGTCCACGTTCCACTAAGTGACGAAGCGCAAGCAGAAGCACGTATCTTGATGCTGGGTGCACAAAACATCTTGAACCCTAAAGATGGTAAACCAGTTGTTACACCATCTCAAGATATGGTTTTAGGGAACTATTACCTGACAATGGAAGAAGCTGGACGTGAAGGAGAAGGCATGATTTTCTCAAGCACTTCAGAAGCAATCCAAGCTTACCAAAGCGGCTATGTTCACTTGCACTCACGTGTAGGAATTCATGCATCAGCTTTATCAAACAAACCATTTACTGAATGGCAAAAAGATAAATATCTGATCACAACAGTTGGGAAATTGATTTTTAATGAAATTATGCCGGCTGAATTCCCATATTTAAATGAACCAACTCAAGTAAACCTTGAAAAACAAACTCCAGATAAGTATTTCGTAGCTTACGGAACAGATATTCCGGCTCATATTAAAAAAATGGAAACCATCCAGCCGTTCAAGAAGAAAAACTTAGGAAATGTTATTGCGGAAGTCTTTAAACGATTCCATGTAACGGAAACATCTAAAATGCTGGATTTAATGAAAAACTTGGGTTACAAGTACTCAACTAAATCTGGGATTACAGTAGGGATTGCAGATATTTCTAACTTGAAAGAAAAAGAAGAAATCCTGGATAAAGCGCATCAACAAGTTGATCGTATCAACGCTTCCCACAGACGTGGTCTGATTACTGAAGAAGAACGTTATACAGCAGTAATCGATGTTTGGACGAAGACAAAAGACGTCATCCAAGAACATCTAATGACTTCACTAGATGCACAAAACAATATCTTCATGATGAGTGACTCTGGAGCTCGTGGTAACATTTCAAACTTTACGCAGCTTGCAGGTATGCGTGGATTGATGGCCGCTCCAAGTGGACGTATCATGGAATTGCCGATCACTTCCAACTTCCGCGAAGGACTATCCGTACTAGAAATGTTTATCTCTACTCACGGTGCCCGTAAAGGAATGACAGATACGGCCCTTAAAACAGCCGATTCAGGTTACTTGACTCGTCGTCTGGTAGACGTTGCACAAGATGTTATCATTCGCGAAGAAGATTGTGGAACGAAACGTGGACTGCTGGTTTCAGCAATCAAAGACGGCAACGAAGAAATCGAACCGTTTGAAGACCGTATCATCGGGCGTTATGCACGTAAAACAGTTAAGCATCCAGAAACAGCAGCTGTAATCGTTGCAGAAAATGCCTTGATCACAGAAGATATTGCTAAAGAAATTATTGAAGCGGGGATTGAAGAAATCACGATCCGCTCCGTATTCAACTGTAACACCAACCACGGTGTATGTAAGAAATGTTACGGCCGAAACTTGGCGACTGGTCGCGAAGTTGAAGTCGGAGAAGCTGTGGGTACCATTGCAGCTCAATCAATCGGAGAACCTGGTACTCAGTTGACCATGCGTACATTCCATACAGGTGGGGTTGCCGGAGACGATATTACACAAGGTCTTCCTCGTGTACAAGAGATCTTCGAAGCTCGTCACCCTAAAGGGCAAGCAATGATCTCTGAAGTAGCCGGAGAAATTGTATCAATCGATGAAACACCTGCTGAGCGTACAAAAGATATTGTCGTAAAAGGTGCAACAGATACACGTACCTATACACTTCCTATCAATGCTCGCTTACGGGTTAAAGTCGGAAGCTTTATCGAACGTGGGGATGCCTTCAATGAAGGGTCTATTGATCCGAAAGAATTGCTGTCTGTAAGTAACGTCATCAAACTTCAAAACTACATGCTTCAAGAAGTGCAGTATGCATACCGAAGCCAAGGGGTAGAAATCGGCGACAAGCATATCGAAGTAATGGTTCGTCAAATGCTGCGCAAAGTCCGCATTCTTGACCCAGGTGACACAAGCATTCTTCCAGGAAGTCTAATGGACATCCACGACTTTAAAGAACAGAATGTTTCTACTTTAATGTCAGGCGGTCTTCCAGCAACAGCTCGACCAGTTCTTCTGGGAATTACAAAAGCATCATTAGAAACGAACAGTTTCTTATCTGCTGCTTCATTCCAAGAAACGACTCGAGTACTGACAGATGCTGCGATCCGCGGTAAGAACGATAAGCTGATCGGATTGAAAGAGAATGTTATTATTGGTAAATCTATTCCAGCCGGAACAGGTATGCCGGTCTATAACAAAATGAAGCCGAAAAGTGTTGGAGTAGTCAGCGAGAATGTTTACAGTATCAATGACGAAGTAACACCATCAACAGAAAATTAATAAAGAGACAAAGCACTAAAAATAGATGGCTGAGCAGAGCGGGCAACTGTTCTGCTCAGGTTCATCTTTTTATAAAAAAGTTTTGTGAGGAATGTTGACACTCCTGACTAGACGTGGTACTATGCTATAGGTGCTTTTGTGTACAGATTCCTGTTCTAGATCGTTAAGCTCACTAGAGTCAACAGTCGTTCTGACTGGAATACAAGAGCCATTAATCTACCGCAGATAGCGGGTGGACGTTTATAAGAGCAGAACCGCAAGGGGAAGTTGTTATAAAAGGTAAATAGAGTCGCTTGCAGAAGCGATCCTTTCTTTTGCCTAAAGATGAACCACCTGGATGTGTGGGTCTAGAAAAACCAATAAATACAACAAAATACGGAAGGAGGAAACAAAAAGATGCCTACTATTAATCAATTGATCCGTAAACCTCGTAAATCAAAAGTTGAGAAATCAGAATCACCAGCATTGAACAGAGGTTACAACACTCAAAAACGTAAACAAACAACTGTATACTCTCCACAAAAACGTGGTGTTTGTACTCGTGTAGGGACAATGACTCCTAAAAAACCTAACTCTGCGTTACGTAAATATGCACGTGTTCGTTTATCAAACATGATCGAAGTAACTGCATACATCCCAGGAGAAGGACACAACCTGCAAGAACACAGTGTTGTCTTGCTTCGTGGTGGACGTGTGAAAGATTTACCGGGAGTTCGTTACCACATCGTACGTGGTGCGTTAGATACTGCTGGCGTTACTGATCGTAAACAAGGCCGTTCTAAATACGGTACTAAAAAACCTAGCTAAAGCTAGCTGAATGAAAAAATAAACTTTGAAACAATTCCCTGTGAAAGGAGGAATTTACATGCCTCGTAAAGGTCCTGTTACAAAACGTGACGTTTTACCAGATCCGATTTACAATTCTAAATTGGTTTCTCGTTTGATCAACCGCTTGATGGTTGACGGAAAACGTGGAAAAGCATCTACAATCTTATATGATGCATTTGATTCAATTAAAGAACAAACTGGAAATGATCCAATTGAAGTGTTTGAACAAGCGCTTAAAAATATCATGCCAGTTCTTGAAGTTAAAGCTCGCCGTGTTGGGGGTTCTAACTATCAAGTACCAGTAGAGGTGCGTCCTGATCGTCGTACGACTCTAGCATTGCGCTGGTTAGTAAGTTATGCTCGTCTACGTGGTGAAAAAACCATGGAAGATCGTCTAGCTAAAGAAATTATGGATGCGGCTAACAACACTGGTGCATCTGTACGTAAACGTGAAGAAATTCACCGTATGGCTGAAGCCAACAAAGCATTCGCTCATTATCGCTGGTAATCAACTTAAGGAATGTGATCAGAAGCGTTTGTTTCTATTTAAATGTAGGAACATCCTCTGCTGATTCATTCTTTTATGCTGTTATCAACAACCCTGACGATTCATACATCTGTATGGACCGAAATAATTATAGAGAGGTGTAGAGACAAGTGGCTAAAAGAAAGTTCCCTCTAAAAAGAACACGTAACATTGGTATCATGGCCCACATCGATGCGGGTAAAACGACTACTACTGAGCGTATTCTATATTATACTGGACGTATCCACAAAATTGGTGAAACACACGAAGGTGCTTCACAAATGGACTGGATGGAACAGGAACAAGAACGTGGAATCACGATTACATCTGCGGCAACAACTGCTCAGTGGAATAACCACCGAGTAAATATCATCGATACACCTGGACACGTGGATTTTACCGTTGAGGTAGAACGTTCATTACGTGTATTAGATGGAGCTGTTGCAGTACTTGATGCACAATCTGGTGTAGAACCTCAGACAGAAACAGTTTGGCGTCAAGCTACAACTTATGGTGTACCGCGTATTGTTTTTGTTAACAAACAAGACAAATTAGGTGCTGACTTCCTTAACGCTAACCACACTTTACATGACCGCTTACAAGCTAACGCTCATCCGATCCAATTACCGATCGGTTCAGAAGATGACTTCGTTGGAATCATCGACTTAGTTAAAATGAAAGCTTTCATGTATGGTAATGACTTGGGAACTGAAATCACAGAAGAAGAGATTCCAGCAGATTACCAAGAATTAGCTGATGAATGGCACACTAAATTAGTTGAAGCTGTTGCTGAAATGGATGAAGATCTAATGATGCAATACCTTGAAGGAGAAGAAATCTCTCAAGAGCAACTAAAAGAAGGTATCCGTAAAGCAACATTGAGTGTTGAATTCTACCCTGTACTTGTTGGTTCTGCCTTCAAGAACAAAGGTGTTCAATTACTTCTTGATGCAGTTGTTGATTATCTGCCGTCTCCACTTGATGTACCTGCAATCCAGGGGCACACTAAAGACAATGCAGATGAAATCATCACTCGTTCTGCAGGAGATGAGAATCCGTTTGCTGCATTAGCATTTAAAGTTGCGACTGACCCTTATGTTGGACGTCTGACATTCTTCCGTGTATACTCTGGAACGCTTGAGTCTGGATCATACATCTTGAATGCAACAAAAGACTCGCGTGAACGTGTAGGTCGTATTCTGCAAATGCACGCAAACTCTCGTCAAGAGATTCCAGAAGTATTCTCTGGTGATATCGCAGCTGCTGTTGGATTGAAAGATACAACAACTGGTGACACACTATGTGCCATGGACAGCCCGGTAATCCTTGAATCAATGGAATTCCCTGAACCAGTTATCCAAGTTGCAATTGAGCCTAAGTCAAAAGCAGACCAAGATAAAATGAGTATTGCACTGCAAAAACTAGCTGAAGAAGATCCTACTTTCCGTGCTGAAACTGACCACGAAACTGGTGAGACTTTAATTGCCGGAATGGGTGAATTGCACTTAGATATCATCGTTGATCGTATGAAACGTGAATTCAAAGTTGAAGCTAACGTAGGAGCTCCTCAAGTATCTTACCGTGAAACATTCACTAAACAAGTACAATCAGAAGGTAAATTTGTTCGTCAGTCTGGTGGTAAAGGACAATACGGTCACGTATGGGTCGAATTTACACCAAACGAAGAAGGAGCAGGTTTCGAATTTGAAGATGCTATCGTTGGTGGGGTTGTTCCACGTGAATACATTCCTGCGGTAAAAGCTGGATTAGAAGCTTCTCTAGAAAACGGAGTATTAGCTGGTTATCCATTAGTGGATGTTAAAGCTAAACTTTACGATGGTTCTTACCACGATGTCGACTCGAATGAAACGGCATTTAAAGTAGCTGCTTCACTTGCATTGAAAAATGCTGCTAAAAAAGCAGGTGCTGTTATTCTTGAACCGATGATGGCTGTAGAAGTTACAGTACCAGAAGACTACATGGGTGATATCATGGGTCACATCTCTGCTCGTAGAGGTAACATCGAAGGTTCAGAACAACGCGGTAACACTATGGTAATCAGAGGTACGATTCCATTGTCAGAGATGTTTGGTTATGCAACAACTCTACGTTCTGCAACTCAAGGTCGCGGAACATTTACAATGCAATTTGATCATTACGATCAAGTGCCTAAGAGCATTGCTGAAGAAATTATCAAGAAAAACGGCGGATCTGACGCAGAATAATTTTTCTGCGGTTTCGCTTAAAATAATTGATTAATAGCCAGCAAGCCGGTATAATTAACTGTGATATAATGGAATGGAAACTGAGTTTTTATTCCAATTAAACGAACACAACCTAAGGAGGAAATGTTTAAAATGGCTAAACAAAAATTTGACCGTTCAAAACAACACATGAACATTGGTACTATCGGACACGTTGACCACGGTAAAACAACTTTAACTGCTGCAATCACTACTGTATTATCTAAAAAAGGTTATGCAGAAGCACAAGCTTACGATTCAATCGATGGCGCTGCAGAAGAAAAAGAACGTGGAATCACAATCTCTACTTCTCACGTTGAGTACGAAACTGACACTCGTCACTACGCTCACGTGGACTGCCCAGGACACGCGGACTACGTTAAAAACATGATCACTGGTGCTGCTCAAATGGACGGAGCTATCTTGGTAGTTTCTGCTGCTGACGGCCCAATGCCTCAAACTCGTGAGCACATCTTGCTTTCACGTCAAGTAGGTGTTCCATACATCGTTGTTTTCCTAAACAAAGTTGATATGGTCGATGATGAAGAATTACTAGAATTAGTTGAAATGGAAGTTCGTGATCTATTATCAGAATACGAATTCCCAGGTGACGACATTCCTGTAGTTGCTGGATCTGCACTTAAAGCTCTAGAAGGCGACGAAGCTTACGAGCAAAAAATTCTAGACTTAATGGATGAAGTTGATAACTACATCCCAGCTCCAGAACGCAGCTCAGACAAACCATTCATGATGCCAGTTGAGGACGTATTCTCAATCACTGGTCGTGGTACGGTTGCAACTGGTCGTGTTGAATCTGGTCAAGTATCAGTTGGAGACGAAGTTGAAGTTATCGGTATCAAAGATACTGCTAAAACAACTGTAACTGGTGTTGAAATGTTCCGTAAATTGTTAGACTACGCTGAAGCGGGAGATAACATTGGAGCTCTTTTACGTGGTATGTCACGTGATGACATCGAGCGTGGACAAGTTCTAGCTAAACCAGGTTCAATTACTCCGCATACTAAATTTGATGCAGAAGTATATGTTCTTTCAAAAGAAGAGGGTGGACGTCACACTCCATTCTTCTCAAACTACCGTCCTCAATTCTTCTTCCGTACAACTGATGTTACTGGAGTAATCGAATTGAACGAAGGTACTGAAATGGTTATGCCTGGCGACAACACTACTATGACAGTTAGCCTTATTGCACCAATCGCTGTTGAAGACGGAACTAAATTCACTATCCGTGAAGGTGGCCGTACTGTAGGAGCTGGCGTTGTAACTAAAGTTGTAGAATAATCTCATTCTTAACTAAACAACACTTATAAAAATCAAGCGCGACTTTGAGAGGCTCTCTCGAAGTCGCGCTTTTTTATGTACTTAGAAAAATTAAGTGCTTTTTAAGTCGATCTATATAAAAATTAAATCTCCTATAACACTAGTACGTAATCTCTATGTTGAAAGGGAAATTAAATCTATTTAGAATAATCGATCACTAAATGACAAGCCACACGATTGGGTATCAACAAAAAAGCAGCATATTAATATAGAAGAAACACGTTTAGGAAATCATAAAATCAATTACAGAAGACTGGTATATCAATAAAATCTAGCGTATTTTCTTCAATATATGACAGCTTCAAAAAGATACAACTTTTTTTAAAAATAAATCTAAAAACACTTGAAATTTAAATGGATTGTCTGTATACTTGTAAAAGTGTCTGCGAGAGGCATTCTCTTTGTGTGCGAGCATAAATGCAGTGCATAGAGAGCGGCAACTTCAGATCCAAGGCGTTGAAGCGAGAGGTTGCGACACACCCGGATGCATTGCCATGGAGGGTGAGTTGGTTAAATTTTCGTGGAGCTAGGTTTATTTCTTAAATAAGCGAAGGAGGGAAAATCATGGCAAAACAAAAGATTCGTATTCGTTTGAAAGCATATGAACACCGTGTGCTTGATCAATCTGCTGACAAAATCGTAGAAACGGCAAAAAGAACTGGGGCAACTGTTTCAGGTCCGATCCCGCTACCTACTGAACGTAAAATATACACAATTATTCGTTCACCACATAAATACAAAGATTCACGTGAGCAATTTGAAATGCGTACACACAAACGTCTAGTTGACATTGTGAATCCAACACCTAAAACAGTTGATGCTTTAACTAAGCTTGACTTACCATCAGGTGTAGACATTGAAATTAAATTATAATACTAAAAAAATCATATAACGGAGGTGTACTCATGACCAAAGGAATCTTAGGAAGAAAAGTCGGAATGACTCAAATCTTCAGCGAAACAGGAGAATTAATTCCTGTAACAGTAATCGAAGCAGCTCCTAACGTTGTTTTACAAGTTAAAACAGTTGAAACTGACGGCTATAACGCAGTTCAAGTAGGATTCGATGATAAACGCGAAGTATTGTCAAACAAACCCGCACAAGGTCATGTTAAGAAAGCTAACACGACTCCTAAGCGCTTCATTAAAGAAATACGAGATGCTGAGCTTGGAGATGTCGAAGTTGGAAACGAAATTAAAGTAGACACATTTGCAGAAGGCGACATTGTAGATGTAACAGGGACTTCAAAAGGTAAAGGGTTCCAGGGTGTTATTAAACGCCATGGACAATCTCGTGGGCCAGAAACTCACGGATCTCGTTATCACCGTCGTCCTGGTTCAATGGGTGGCGCATCTGATCCTTCACGTGTATTCCCAGGTAAAAAACTTGCTGGACGTATGGGTGGAGACCAAGTGACTGTACAAAACCTTGAAATCGTACGCGTTGACGCTGAGCGTAACGTAATCTTGATTAAAGGCAATGTTCCAGGCGCTAAAAAATCATTGATTCAAATCCAATCTGCACTTAAAGCAGGCAACAAATAATAGAGTAGGAAGGGAGGACAAGCAGAATGCCAACTGTAGCGTTATACAAACAAGATGGAACGCAAAATGGTGAAGTAACATTAAATGATGCAATCTTTGGTATTGAACCAAATGAAAGTGTCGTGTTTGATGCGATCACTATGCAACGCGCTTCTTTAAGACAAGGAACACACGCGGTTAAAAACCGTAGTGCAGTACGTGGCGGAGGACGTAAACCGTGGCGTCAAAAAGGAACTGGACGTGCTCGTCAAGGGTCTATCCGTTCACCACAATGGCGTGGAGGTGGTACAGTCTTCGGACCGACACCACGTTCATACAGCTATAAATTACCGAAAAAAGTTCGTCGTTTAGCAATCAAATCTGTACTATCAACTAAAGTGATAGATCAAGAATTGGTCGTAGTAGATGGTTTGAACTTTGAATCACCAAAAACTAAAGAGTTCAGAGCTGTTTTAACAAACTTAGACGCTGGTAACAAAGTCTTAGTCGTGTTAGAAAACGAGAATGAATTTGCAGCGTTGTCAGCACGCAACCTTCCAGGCGTAAAAGTTGTTGCACCAAACAACGTTTCTGTACTGGACGTCGTTGCTCATGACAAGCTGATCGTAACGAAGGCTGCTCTGGAAAAAGTAGAGGAGGCACTTCAATAATGAATGCACGTGACGTAATTTTACGCCCGATCATCACTGAAGCTTCTATGTATGCAATGGACGACAAAAAGTATACATTCGAAGTTGATGTTCGCGCCAAAAAAACTACAGTTAAACAAGCAATCGAAGAAATCTTCGACGTTAAAGTTAAAAAAGTAAACATCCTTAACACTGCTCGTAAACCAAAACGTATGGGTCGTTACATGGGATACACTAAAAAACGTCGTAAAGCGATCGTTACTTTAACAGCTGATTCGAACGACATTACGATCTTCGGAGAAGACGACGAATAATCTGCTCACTTTCTAGAAAAGTGAGTTTCTCTTAGTCCGCAGGAGCGGACTTATTACATGACTATCACAAGGAGGGAAATAACGTGGCGATTAAAAAGTACAAACCTACCTCAAACGGACGTCGTAATATGACTGCGTCAGATTTCGCAGAAATTACAACAAGTACACCTGAAAAGAGTTTGCTTGCTCCAACCCCTAAACGTGCGGGACGTAACAACAAAGGTAGAATCACAGTCCGTCATCAAGGCGGAGGCCACAAGCAAAGATACCGTATCATCGATTTCAAACGTCAAAAAGACGGCGTTCGCGGTATTGTAAAAACAGTTGAGTATGATCCAAACCGCTCAGCAAACATTGCACTAATCCAATATGAAGATGGAATTAAAACTTATATTTTAGCTCCTAAAGGTATTACAGTAGGACAAGATATTATGTCAGGTGAAGATGCAGATATTAAAACTGGTAATGCACTTCCACTAGCAAACATTCCTGTCGGTACAGTAATCCACAATATTGAATTGAAACCTGGTAAAGGTGGACAATTAGCTCGTTCAGCTGGTACATCAGCTCAGATCCTTGGTAAAGAAGGCAAGTACGTATTAGTACGCCTAAGATCAGGAGAAAGCCGTTTGATCCTAGCTAGCTGCCGCGCAACAATCGGTTCTGTTGGTAATGAACAACACGAATTGATCAACGTTGGTAAAGCAGGACGCAGCCGTTGGAAAGGTAAACGCCCAACTGTACGTGGATCTGTAATGAACCCGAACGATCACCCACACGGTGGTGGTGAAGGTAGAGCTCCAATCGGACGTCCAAGTCCAATGACACCATGGGGTAAACCAACTCTTGGTAAGAAAACACGTAAAGGTAAGAATCGTTCAGATAAACTTATCGTTCGTAGCCGTAAAAACAAAAAATAAACACTAAAAATGTAAAAACACAGGATTTCCCTGGAAGGAGGGCAATACATGAGCCGTAGTTTGAAAAAGGGACCTTTTGTCGATGCTCATTTGATGAAAAAAGTTCGTGAACTTGGTGAAGACAACAAACGTGTTATCAAAACATGGTCACGTCGCTCAACGATCTTCCCGAACTTTGTAGGTCACACCATTGCCGTATATGATGGAAGAAAACACGTACCAGTCTTTGTTCAAGAAGACATGGTTGGTCACAAACTAGGTGAGTTTGCACCAACAAGAACATACCGTGGACACGGTAAAGACGACCGCACAACTAGACGTTAGTAGCGAAGGGAGGAAATTACAATGGCAGAAACAGTAACAGCTGCAAAAGCAACTGCTCGTACAGTTCGTATTGCTCCTCGTAAGGCTAGATTAGTCGTTGATACGATTCGAGGAAAAAGCGCTGCAGAAGCTATTTCTATCCTTCGCTTCACGAACAGAGGCGCATCAGAAGCGGTAGAAAAAGTTTTAATGTCAGCAATTGCGAACGCTGAACATAACTATGATATGGATATTGAAGAATTAGTTGTAAGCGAAGCCTATGTCAACGAAGGAGCAACTCTGAAAAGATTCCGTCCTCGTGCGAAAGGTGCAGCTTCAAGAATCAACAAACGTACAAGCCACATCACTGTAGTGGTATCAGAGAAGAAGGAGGGGTAATCTGTGGGACAAAAAATAAACCCTAATGGAATGCGTGTCGGCGTTATCCGCGATTGGGACGCTAAATGGTATGCAGATAAAGACTTTGCAGATACATTGCTTGAAGATATCGCAGTCCGCGAATTTATTGCAGACAGATTAAGCACAGCTTCAGTTTCACGTGTTGAAATCGAACGTGCAGCAAACAGAATCAACTTATCTATTCACACTGCTAAACCAGGAATGGTTATTGGTAAAGGTGGATCAGAAGTTGATGCACTAAGAAATAAATTGAACAGTATGACTGGCAAACGTGTTCACGTCAATATTGTTGAAGTTAAGAGACCAGATATGGATGCTACATTAGTAGCTAAAAGTATCGCTGAACAACTTGAAAACCGTATTTCATTCCGTCGTGCTCAGAAACAAGCAATCCAACGCACAATGCGTTCTGGTGCTAAAGGAATCCGTACGATGGTTTCAGGTCGTTTAAACGGAGCAGACATGGCCCGTAACGAAAGTTTTTCTGAAGGAACAGTTCCATTGCACACTATCCGTGCTGATATCGATTTTGCAAACGAAGAAGCTAATACAACTTACGGTAAAATCGGCGTTAAAGTATGGATCTACAAAGGAGAAGTTCTTCCAACAGTAACAGAGAACAAGAAAGGAGGAAAATAATCGATGTTAGTACCAAAACGTGTAAAACACCGTCGTGAGTTCCGTGGTAAAATGCGAGGCGAAGCGAAAGGTGGAAAAGAAATTGCTTACGGTCAATATGGCTTGCAAGCAGTTGATTCTGTATGGATCACAAGTCGTCAAATCGAATCTGCTCGTATCGCTATGACACGTTACATGAAACGTGGTGGGAAAGTATGGATTAAAATCTTCCCGCACAAACCTGTGTCAGCTAAAGCAATTGGTGTTCGTATGGGTTCTGGTAAAGGAGCTCCTGAGAGCTGGGTAGCACCGGTCAAACGTGGTAAAATCATGTTTGAAATCGGCGGCGTATCTGAAGAAGTAGCTCGCGAAGCATTGCGTTTGGCTTCACACAAACTGCCTGTTAAAACTAAGGTAGTAACTCGTGAAGAAAGTGGTGACTCACATGAAGGCTAATGAATTAAAAGGCTTATCCACTACTGAATTATTAGGAAAAGAAGCAGAATACAAAGAAGAACTATTTAACTTGCGCTTTCAGTTAGCTACAGGACAACTAGAAAATACAGCGCGTATTAAAGAAGTCCGTAAAAATATTGCACGTGTGAAAACAGTTTTGCGTCAAGCTGAACTCGTTAAGTAAGACCGTGCTGATCTGTATTCAAAGGAGGCTGGAAAATGGCTGAACGTAACGAACGTAAAGTGTATCAAGGGAAAGTTGTTTCTGACAAGATGGATAAGACAATCGTTGTCGAAATCGCGACTCAAAGACAACACCGTAAATACAAAAAACGTATGAAATACTCAACAAAATTCAAAGCTCATGACGAAAACAATGTTGCTAAAACAGGTGATGTCGTTAGAATCATGGAAACTCGTCCATTATCTAAAGACAAACGATTCCGTTTGCTTGAAGTGGTTGAAGAAGCAGTAATCTTATAAAAGAAAATATGTGTAAGCCAAAGGCTGCACAGCGAAGAGACATCTCTTCGTGAGGTTGAAAGGAGGATCCTAACGTGATTCAAACAGAAAGTCGAATGAAAGTCGCTGACAACTCTGGTGCGCGTGAAGTACTTGTTATCAAAGTATTAGGCGGATCAGGTGCTAAGACTGCAAACATCGGTGATGAAGTGGTTGTTACAGTTAAACAAGCAACACCAGGCGGCGTTGTTAAAAAAGGTGAAGTTGTTCGTGCGGTTATTGTACGTACAAAATCAGGAGCTCGTCGTGTAGACGGTTCATATATTAAATTTGACGAAAATGCTTGTGTTATTATTCGTGAAGACAAAGCACCACGTGGAACACGTATCTTCGGACCAGTTGCTCGTGAATTACGTGAGAATGACTTTATGAGAATTGTTTCGTTAGCTCCGGAAGTTCTTTAATTCCGACAAATGTCATAAGGAGGTGCGCTAGAGAATGTTTGTAAAAACAGGAGATAAAGTTAAAGTATTAGCTGGTAAAGACAAAGGGAAACAAGGTACGATCTTGAAAGCTTTACCTAAACAAAATAAAGTAGTCGTTGAAGGCATCAACATCATGAAAAAACATACCCGTCCTACAGGTATGGGCCAAGAAGGCGGAATCGTAGAAACTGAAGCACCTATTCACGTTTCTAACGTTCAATTGATTGATCCTAAAACAGATGAACCTACAAGAGTAGGCTATAAATTCGAAGATGGTAAAAAAGTACGTTACGCTAAGAAATCTGGCGAAACACTTTAATAAAGTAGGAAAGGAGGGCATTCATAAATGACACGCCTTAAAGGAAAATATCTAAATGATGTTCAACCATCATTAGTAGAAAAATTTGAGTACAGTTCAGTTATGCAAGCACCAAAATTGGACAAGATCGTCTTGAACATGGGTGTTGGTGACGCTGTATCAAACACTAAAAACCTTGATAAAGCAGTAGAAGAATTAACAATGATTTCGGGACAAAAACCTGTTGTCACTCGTGCTAAAAAATCTATCGCAAGCTTCCGTTTACGTGAAGGTATGCCAATTGGTACTAAAGTAACGTTACGCGGTGATCGTATGTATGATTTCTTAGACAAATTAGTAACTGTTTCACTACCTCGTGTACGTGACTTCCGTGGAGTCAGCAAAAATGCTTTCGACGGACGCGGCAACTATACGTTAGGTGTTAAAGAGCAGCTAATCTTCCCTGAGATCGACTATGATGATGTAGATAAAGTTCGCGGAATGGACATCGTTATCGTAACAACTGCGAATACTGATGAAGAAGCACGTGAATTACTTGGACAATTGGGAATGCCGTTCCAAAAATAACCTTGACACCTTATTAGGAGGGAAAATGTAGAAATGGCTAAAAAAGCAATGATTGAAAAAAACAAAAAACCAGCCAAGTTTTCAACTCAAGAGTATACTCGCTGTGAACGTTGTGGACGCCCGCATTCAGTATATCAACAATTTAAATTATGCCGTATCTGCTTGCGTGAGCTAGCTTATAAAGGGCAAATCCCAGGCTTGAAAAAAGCAAGCTGGTAAAAAACAGAAAACTTGCCATAAAGGAGGATATATCGAATGGTCATGACAGATCCTATCGCAGATTTTCTAACTCGTGTGCGTAATGCAAACAACGCTCGTCACACTAAAGTAGAAATCCCTGCTTCAAATTTAAAAAAAGGTATGGCCGAAATCCTGAAAAGTGAAGGATTCGTTAAAGATGTCGAATTCGTAGAAGACGACAAACAAGGAATCGTTCGTATTTTCTTGAAATACGGTCAAAATGACGAACGTGTCATTACTGGCGTTAAACGTATCTCTAAACCAGGATTGCGTGTTTATGCTAAAGCAGAAGAAATGCCTAAAGTATTGAACGGATTAGGAATCGCGCTTGTTTCAACATCTGAAGGTGTTGTAACAGATAAAGTTGCTCGTTCTAAAAATATCGGAGGAGAAGTCCTCGCTTACGTTTGGTAATCAATGATAAAGATGAAGGAGGTGCCGTACTGTGAGCCGTATCGGAAATAAACCTATTACTATTCCAGAAGGTGTAGAAGTTAACCTTAATGGAACAGAAATTACAGTTAAAGGGAAAAATGGCGAATTAACTCGTACATTGAGCCCAGTAATCAAAATCAATATTGAAGATAATGAAATGACGTTTACTAGACCTGACGAATCAAAAGCTAGCCGTACTATCCATGGAACAACACGCGCTATTGTAAATAACATGGTGGTTGGAGTTACTGAAGGATTCCAAAAAACACTTGAATTGATCGGTGTTGGTTACCGTGCACAATTGCAAGGAAACAAATTGGTCATGAACGTTGGTCTTTCTCACCCAGTAGAATTCGAACCAATCGAAGGATTGACTGTTGAAGTACCATCTAATACAGTCGTTACTGTTAAAGGGGCAAGCAAAGAAAAAGTTGGCGCTTTAGCTGCCAACATCAGAGCGATCCGCCCACCTGAGCCTTACAAAGGTAAAGGAGTTCGTTACCAAGGTGAACACGTTCGCCGTAAAGAAGGTAAAACAGGTAAATAATAATGCATTCAAGTCGAACTTAATGAAAATAGCTTTGCTGCAGAACCGAGCGCTTATCACTGATAAGATCTCAGCTGTCTGCCGTACGCTTTTCTTACCATTCCTGAACGATCAGTCGTTTCAGAAATACTGTGTTCGACTTCACTTTGCGTTAAATAAACAATTAAGTTATACTCAACAAGATTTGAGTAATAAAATGATAAAGAGGTGACAATTGTGATTTCAAAACCAGATAAAAACAAATTACGTCAAAAGAGACATAAACGTGTCCGTAGAAATCTTTCTGGTACTGCAGAGCGCCCGCGTTTGAACGTATTCCGTTCTAATAAAAACATCTACGCTCAAGTAATTGATGATGTAGAGGGTGTAACGCTCGCAAGTGCATCTACCTTAGATACTGATGTTTCAGGTGACTCTAAAGTTGATCAAGCTGCAGCTGTTGGTGCTTTAGTTGCTAAACGTGCAAGCGAAAAAGGTATTACTGAAGTAGTATTTGACCGTGGTGGATACCAATATCATGGCCGTGTTAAAGCATTAGCTGACGCAGCACGTGAAAACGGACTAACATTCTAGAGTAAAGGAGGAATAAGGTACATGACAACTCATATTGATGCATCAAAATTAGACATTGAAGATCGCGTAGTCGAAATTAACCGTGTAACGAAAGTTGTTAAAGGTGGACGTCGTCTTCGTTTCGCAGCACTAGTTGTTGTTGGAGACAGAAACGGACATGTAGGTTTCGGTACTGGTAAAGCTCAGGAAGTTCCTGAAGCAATCCGTAAAGCAATCGAAGCAGCAAAAACTAACCTGGTAGAAGTACCAATGGTTGGAACAACATTACCGCATGAAATCATCGGACGCCATGGTGGAGGAAACATCATCATGAAACCAGCTGTTGCCGGTTCTGGTATTTCTGCTGGTGGACCTGTTCGTGCCGTACTAGAATTAGCTGGCGTACAAGACGTTTCTTCTAAGTCAGTTGGATCTAGCTCACCAATCAACATGGTTCGTGCAACAATCGATGGTATCAGCAAACTAAAACGCGCTGAGGAAGTTGCAAAACTTCGTGGAAAATCTGTAGAAGAATTACTTGGATAAGGAGGGATGACACAATGGCAAATCTTGAAATTACTTTAAAGCGTAGTTTAATTGGTCGTCCTCAAAATCAACACCAAGTAGTCAAATCATTAGGTCTTAGAAAAACAAACTCTTCTGTTGTGAGACCAGATAATGACGCAGTAAGAGGCGCAATTAAAAAAATCGCTCATTTAGTCGATGTAAAAGAAGTTTAGTAAGTCTATAGTCTAACTAAAGGAGGTGCCAGGATTTATGAAACTTCATGAATTAAAACCTGCAGAAGGATCTCGTAAAACACGCAATCGTGTAGGACGCGGCTCATCTTCTGGTAATGGTAAAACATCAGGTCGTGGTCAAAAAGGACAAAAAGCTCGTTCAGGTGGCGGAACTCGTTTAGGGTTTGAGGGTGGACAAACACCATTGTTCCAAACTCTGCCAAAACGTGGTTTTACAAACTACAACCGTAAAGAATTTGCTGTCGTAAACTTAGATTCATTGAATCGTTTTGACGCAGAAACAGTAGTGACTCCAGAACTATTGATCGAAACAGGTGTCGTTAAAAACCAAAAATCCGGTGTGAAAGTATTAGCGAAAGGAAACATTGATTGCAAACTTACTGTCAAAGCACACAAGTTTTCTGCTTCAGCTAAAGAAGCGATCGAAGCTGCCGGTGGATCAGTAGAGGTGATCTAATTTATGATCGAGCTGATTAAAGGTGCTATTAAAGAAAAAGA
>OMJG01000937.1_pt1 | contig 19162 bp, 16 predicted proteins | sample 1646431 | NCBI WGS metagenome assembly OMJG01 (sample SAMN03771674, study PRJEB25209) | food metagenome | isolation source: Cotija cheese | place: Mexico:Jalisco,Michoacan | collected 2011-12-12
CAAACAGGGCGAGGCCGCGACCATCGTCAACGGACTGGTCTTGGCGGATGCGGCCCACGAAAGAGGGGTCCTTGCCGGCTGCTGCCAGCGGAGTGGGGACATCCGTGACTTCAACACCAGGGGCCGACCCGAGGAGAGCTGTGGCTTCCTCGGGAGTGACTGGGGTGGAAAACTCAGCGTTAACCGCTAAGCCGTGTGCCGTGAAGACGGGAACGCGCACGCAAGTTCCAGAGACTTTGAGATCGGGGACGTTCAGGATGCGACGGGATTCGTTGCGGAGCTTCTGCTCCTCATCGGTTTCGTCCGAGCCATCGTCCACGATCTTGCCGGCTAGGGCCACAACATCGAACGCGATTGGGGCCACGTACACGCTTGGATCGGGAAGCTCCACGGCCTCTCCATCTGTAGCGAGTGCCGTGAGGTCTTGAGTAACTCCGGCTCGAATCTGGCCGTCCAACTCTTTGACACCAGCCAGACCTGAGCCTGACACGGCTTGGTACGACGAAACGATGAGACGGGTCAGGCCGTACTTCTTGTGGAGCGGGCCCAGCACCGGCATCGCGGCCATCGTGGTGCAGTTCGGGTTGGCAATAATGCCCTTCGGGCGGTTCGGGATATCGCCCGGATTAACCTCGGAAACCACGAGCGGAACGTCGGGATCCTTGCGCCAGGCCGAAGAGTTATCTACTACTACTGCGCCGGCAGCGGCGAACTTCGGCGCATACTCGCGCGAAGCCGTTGCACCAGCGGAGAAGACCGCAACATCAACACCGGAGAAGTCTGCCGTAGCAACGTCTTCCACCGTGATGTCCTGCCCGCGGAACGGGAGTACCGTGCCGGCGGAGCGGGCTGAGGAGAAGAAGCGCACCTTATCTACAGGGACGTTTCGCTCTTCCAAAAGGGTGCGCATAACGCGGCCAACCTGGCCGGTAGCGCCTACAACTGCGAGGGTAATACTCATCGTCCTGTACCTCCGTAGACGATTGCATCGGATTCCTGATCGAGTCCGAAAGCGGTGTGGACTGCGCGGGCGGCGGATTCCAGCACGTCCGGCGCAACAACAACGGAGATTCGAATCTCCGATGTGGAAATCATGTCAATGTTGGCCCCCAGCTCAGCCAACGCCGTGAAGAGTTTGGCGGAAACGCCCGAATGCGAACGCATGCCCGCCCCGACGATCGAAAGGATACCAATCTCCTCGGTCACCTGAATTTCTTTGATACCCAGATCCGAACGGTCTGCCCGCAGCTTCTCCACAACGGTATCCAGCTGGACCCGCGGAACAGTGAAAGAGATATTTGACTGGCCCGGCGTTGATAGCGCGGTGTTCTGGACAATCATGTCGATGTTTCCATCAGCGCGGCCTACAGCTGCGAAGATTTTTGAGGCCGCTCCCGGTACGTCCGGCACCCCAACAATCGAAATCTTGCTCTGCGACCGGTCGTGAGCAACACCCGTGATAACCGGGGCTTCCATGGCTTTTTGCTGGCTGAGATTTTCGCTCACGATCCAAGTACCTTCCTTGTTTGAGAATGAAGAGCGCACATGAAGTGGGACATTGAACTTTCGAGCAAACTCAACTGCCCGTAGATGCAATACTTTAGCGCCGTGTGCCGCAAGTTCAAGAGTCTCTTCATACGTCATGAGGGCCACGTGGCCCGCTGCCGGGACTACTCGCGGATCAGCCGAGAATACGCCGTCCACGTCGGTATAGATTTCGCAGGAATCCGCGTGGAGAGCCGCCGCGAATGCAACGGCCGTTGTGTCGGATCCGCCGCGCCCGAGTGTTGTCACATCGTTTTGCGAGTTCACTCCCTGGAACCCGGCCACGATGGCCACCGCTCCGTCCTTGATTGTCCGAAGAATACGCTCAGGGATAATTCCAAGGATGGATGCCTGCCCATACTTATCGTCCGTGAGCAGACCGGCCTGCTGGCCCGTGTAGGCGTGGGCTTCGATTCCCTCTTCCGTCACCGCCATCGCGAGCAGGGCCATAGAGATGCGCTCACCCGCAGTGAGCAGGATGTCCATCTCGCGCGAAGGAGGCTTCGTTGTTACCTCTTCGGCAAGATCGATCAGTTCATCCGTAGTGTCACCCATAGCTGAAACGACGACGACAACGTCGTTACCCATTCGCTTCGTCTCGGCGATCCGCTTAGCCACGCGCTTGATGCTCGCGGCGTCTGCTACAGATGATCCACCAAATTTCTGGACGACGAGTGCCATAGGTTGCTCCTTTTAATCGACTCGCCTATCGTAACCGCCGCAATTGCTCACGCTTTGGGACGTATCGCAGCGTGGACATGAGACAGCGGGCCTAATTTGCGGCTGTCGCAGTGTGAACTCGTTGCCGTCCCTCGAACGCCCTCGAGAGTGTGATTTCGTCCGCGTATTCCAGATCGCCGCCCACGGGCAGTCCGGAAGCTAGCCGCGAGACCGAGACACCGATCGGAATGAGGAGGCGGATGAGGTAGGCGGCAGTTGCCTCCCCCTCAATGTTTGGATCGGTTGCCAGAATAACTTCAGTGACTTTGCCATCTTGCAGGCGGGTTAACAGCTCGCGGATACGCAGATCGTCCGGGCCAACTCCCTGAATCGGGTTAATTGAACCGCCCAATACGTGGTAGCGGCCGCGGTACTCGCGGGTGCGCTCGATCGCCACAATGTCCTTAGCCTCCTCCACCACGCAGATCACAGAATCGAGGCGGCGGGCATCGCTACAGATCGAGCAGACGTTAGATTCTGTCACGTTTCCACAGATCTCACAGAAGTGAACCCGTTGCTTCACATGCTGGATCGCGCCTACAAGAGCATCAACCTCTGACGAATCTTGCTCGAGTAGGTGAAAGGCAATTCGCTGCGCACCCTTGGGGCCAATACCAGGGAGCCTACCCAATTCGTCAATGAGTTCTTGAACAGCTCCGTCGTAAACGCCCGCCATTAACTACTCTCCATTCCTCGTCTGTTCATCAATCACTGTCCCCTTGAACGTGCTCAGAACAACCTCAATTCCCACCACATTGGATTGTGCGATTGTTGGATCATCTGGGGAGACTCCATCATCGTACGGATCCTCGTCGTACTCCGGGTGCGGGGGCGGCTCCGCGGGGCTCTGCGCACTTCCGCCGTGCATCCTCCTGATCCGATCACCGATTGAAGGCGAGCCCTTTGCCTCAGCGCTGGGCTGAGGCCGAGATCGCTGGGGAATCGAGAAGCTCGGAGCCGACGCCGGGCTAGCCGGACTCACAGGACCAATATCCTCAGGCTTACGCGGCGTAGGCATCTGTTGGGCATAGAACGGCACCTCGTCAGATTCGGCTGGTTGAACCGGTTTCGGTCCGGCCGCTGCTGCTTGGTCTAGAGGTGGTCCGGCCACAGGCGGTTCGTCCATGGGAGGTTCAGCCAGATATAGCTCGTCCAATGGCGGCTCATCTGGGAGAGGAGGCTCATCGCGGGCCAGCTGGGGCTCGTCGCCCGATGGCACATTCGGAGATACTGCTTGAAGCACTGGCCCATCGAGTAGCGGCGCGAGCACACCCGCGGGATCCGAACCTGCTGCAGAGGATTGCTCCAGTTCCGGAGCGGGGTCCGGCACCGATGAAAGCCTTCCCGGCGGCACCGATTCACGCTGCTGACCCCTCGCGGGCTCGGCGGCGGGCTTAGGCTCCGTGGCCTGCTCCGGCTCAGCTTCGCTCGCCTTTACAGGACCCGACGCCGAATCGGGGGACGGTGCGGAATCTTGTGCGAGAACGGACTCACCGTTTGTGTCGGGCGTTGGTGCTGGCCCGTGCGTCGGCACCGGGTCAGGCACCTGATTACTGGGGCTGGCCGCCGGAACGGCCTGTGCTTTTGGGCCTTTCCCATCGCCTCCAACCGAGGCTTCCACTGTGGCGTTCACGCCCAGGACCTCATGAAGGGCAGCCTGAACCCGGGGCCCATGCCCGCGGTTGTTGAAGGTGGTCGCTAATCCCTGGGTCTGGAAGAGCAGGGTGAGCACGCCGTTCTCAAGGCCTCCGACTTGTGCATTTGTCTGGATGAGGGCGGCTGTAGACTTTGACGTTGCCTGTACGTCAGCAACTATCTCCTTCCAGCGCTGCCTGATCATGCTGACGTCCCCGGAGCTTGGCTGGGGTGTAGCCGGCGGCTCTTCGACAGTGGGCGTGGGCACCTCAGGTGTCGCTGGCTTCTGAGACATGACTGGCTTTTCAGCTTCAGCCGCGGGCTCATCCCGGGTTTGCGTCAAATCTCTGTCGGGCGTTGTCTCTCCACCGGAAGCGGGCGAAACAGGGGCGGCCCACTGTGCGTTGATCTGACGGCCGGGCACACTCGGGTTGTCTGGCTGCTTGGGTGCTGGCGCGGCCGGGCGCGTGGCAGAGGACGGCCTAGCCGGGCGTTCTGTAGACCTTGAGGGTTTGGACCTCTGGGCCCCGTCTCCACTTGCCCCACCAACTCCTGCTCCTCCAGCCGCAGAGGCTGTACGCGGCTCACCAGAATCGGCCTGCGCGGTGGGCGGCAGAAGCAGGCGCGCGCAGAGGAGTTCCAACTGGAGCCTCGGGGAGGTAGCCCCGGCCATCTGGGTGAGCGCGTCGTTGACCAGATCAGCACTGTGAGAAGCTCGCGCCGCTCCCAGATTGTTGGCTTGCTGAACCATCCGCTCGTACTGATCATCGGGAACGGAAACCAGCACATCGTGCGCGGATTCCCCAGCAAGGGAAATCACAACGATGTCCCGCAACCGTTGGAGGAGATCTTCCACGAACCGGCGCGGATCGTGACCGGATTGGATCACGCGATCCACCACCGCGAAGAGCGTGGCACCATCGCGAGCGGCGAGGGCACCGATTGAGTCATCAAGCAAGGAGCCGTCAGTGAATCCAAGAAGTGCAATCACGGATTCGTACGTGAGGCTATTGGCTTCCGAACCGCCAATGAGCTGATCCAGCACGGAGAGCGAGTCACGCACGGACCCACCACCGGCACGGACCACGAGTGGCAGAACGCCAGCGCCCGCATCCACGCCTTCTTCGCCACAGATTTGGCCGAGATAACCCTCAAGTTCATCGGGAGGAACGAGCCGGAAGGGGTAGTGATGGGTACGGGACCGGATGGTACCGATGACCTTCTCGGGCTCCGTGGTAGCAAAAATGAACTTAATATGGTCCGGAGGTTCCTCCACCAATTTGAGGAGCGCGTTGAAACCTTGATTCGAGACCATGTGGGCCTCGTCAATGATGAAGATCTTGTAGCGGTCACGCGCAGGGGCGAAGGAGGCCCGCTCAATGAGGTCGCGAGCATCATCCACTCCGCCGTGGCTGGCGGCGTCCATCTCCACCACGTCGAGTGACCCCGAGCCCTCAGCCGAAAGCTCGCGGCACGATTCACATACCCCACACGGGGTGTCCGTGGGCGCCTCCACACAGTTCAGGCATCGCGCGAGAATACGAGCGGATGTAGTCTTTCCGCACCCACGCGGACCCGAAAAGAGATAGGCGTGAGCGGTTTTTCCCGAGCGCAGGGCAGCCATCAAGGGCTTAGTGACTTGCTCTTGGCCAATCACATCTTGAAACTTCTGGGGCCGGTAACGCCGATACAGTGCCATGCTCACAGGCACAGTCTACGTGCGAACGCCATCGAGTGCGTTCGGCTGTGCACAGCCCCTCGATCCTCACCCGTCGCCAACCAGAAACTCTCGTCAAGGATTGGTTTAAAGACAACGACGTCTCCTCACGCAACCACCCACCTCGGCAAGCGGGTGCGGACGGGAGAAATCCGTCGTCGTCCCAAGAAATCGTGTTAAGACTCCGGGTGATCAACGTCCAGCATGGGATGATCAACAGGCCGCCCGAATTCGTCGAGTAGCTGGACCGAACCCTCGGGGTGGGCACGCAGGTAGAGGCCGGAGGCGATCATGCCACCCCAAATAACAACCATGGCAACCAACATCATGGCAATGGCGGCTCCGCTCATCGCAGTTCCTCCTTATCGGTTGAGGCTGGTGTGGACGAGGATGCGGCTACCGCCCGCTCATCCAGATCGGGAAGTATGTAGCCGGCAATAGTTGGATCTGCCTTGACCTGCCCGAAACGTCCTTGATCCACGAGGCGATCCAAGATAGGCGGCGGTATGAGGTCCCCATCCGAATCGAGGGCATGAACATTTGAACGCTCACCCCACGGAATCGATGTCAGCAAGAAGGCCATGACCACCAGGGCGATCACCATGCCCCATCCGAATACGTTCACGAACCAGCCGGGCATGCCGCCGTATCCTTCGGCGACAGTTCGCTGGATCTCGTTGATGAGGATGTAGCCCAGAACGATCGGGGCCACTCCACCCACGAACATCTGCCAGATGCGCCCTACCTTGAAGGAGCTGGAGCGGTTCAGGTGGTTCCGCAAGGTGGGCAAGGCGCCAAAGCCGGCCGAGAGCGTCACGGTCGCAACCAGCGCAACCGCGACGATCCCAAAGTTGTTAACGAAGGCATCGGTTATGTCAAGGAGATTCATGCCCGTTGTGGTGGGGAAAAGCAACAGGGAAACCACTGCCATCGGGACACCCACTACGAGGGTCGCGGGGACACGATTAAGGCCCAACTTGTCTTGGATCGCGGCGATGATTACTTCGATGATCGAAATCATCGAAGTAAACCCAGCAAACACAAGCGAACCGAAGAAGAGCACACCGATCAGGGCTCCCACAGGCGCCTGATTGATGATCGTGGGGAAGGCGATGAAAGCTAGTCCGATGCCACCGCCGGCCACTTCATCGATTGGCTGGCCGGTGGACTGTGCCATGAATCCGAGCGCCGCGAATACGCCGATTCCAGCAAGGATCTCGAAGCTGGAGTTGGAGAAGCCAACGAGGAGGCCCGAGCCGGTAAGATCCTCATCCTTCTTGAGGTAAGAGGAATACGTCAGCATGATGCCGAACGCCACGGACAGTGAGAAGAAGATCTGCCCATAGGCCGCCACCCACACACTCGAATCGGTAAGCGTTCCCCAGTCTGGTGTGAAGAGTGCATCTAGACCTGCGCCCGAACCAGGCAAGGTCAGTGCCACGATAACGAGGATCACGAACATGACCACAAGGATGGGCATGAAGATACCCGAGAATCTCGCGATCCCTTTCTGAACGCCCATAATAAGTACGCCAATCACGCCTACCCAGACGAGTATCAATGGGATAGCCACACCCGGCACGAAATCTAGACCGAAAGTAGCTTCTTCGGCCGGCACCGAATGAGTAAACGTCTCCGTGAAGAATGTGGCCGGATCATCACCCCACTCCTTGGTAAAGGAGAACAGGAAGTAGCGGATGGCCCACGCCAGAATGAGCGCGTAGTAGATACCAATAATGAAGCAGATCATCACTTGCCACCAACCGAGGGGCTCGGTCATGCGATGTAGACGCCGGAAGGACAGCGGAGCCGAACCGCGATAGCGATGCCCAATCGCATAGTCCAAGAAGAGCAGCGGTATACCAGCTGTGACAAGCGCAATGATGTACGGCAGGATGAACGAACCGCCACCGTTCGAGTAGGCCACATAGGGGAAACGCCAAATGTTCCCTAATCCAACGGCGGAACCAATCGCCGCGAAGATGAAGGCGTTGCGGCCGGAGAACGCACCTCGGTTCGCTTTTCGTGATCCCTCTGCGCCTTTTGGCGATACTGTGCTCATAGACTCCCTTTCCAGTAATCAACCCATTTTTGGGCCATTCACCGATAAACGCAAGAAGTCTCGCCATGTAGACGGTTCTGGATCCGCCACTCGCACGGATCAGCAGCGCGCTACCATTAGCTTCATCACAGTCGCGGCTCCACTTTACCCGCGAGCGAGTATCCTAAACATATAAACTCCGATAACCTACCCACTTAGTAGGTTTACACACGCCCCGGATCCTGAGATGATTTATCTCGGATTACAGATACTCGCTTCAATGACTGAGAGGGAAGCCATGACAGAGGACAGGACTTCAGTTCCACCGCTTCTTGACCACATTGTTGTTGCCACGCCAACGCTCGAGGACACTGTGGCCGAATTCGAGCGAGCCACTGGCGTCAGCCCCGATAAGGGCGGATCACACGAGAGCCTAGGGACTCGAAACTATCTAGTCACTTTCGGCGGCGGCCACTATCTAGAGATCGTGGGCGCTGATGAATCACTCCCACACCCCGATGGCCCATATCCATTCGATTTGGACACCATCGCCACCGCCACGGTAGCTACTTGGGCTATTCATCCTGACGATGCCGACGCAACGGTGACCCGCGCCAACACCGCCGGGATCCCCATTTCCCCGCTCGAAGCACTGTCCCGCCGCACTCCTGATGGCGCGCTGCTCTCTTGGCGCCTCACCCAGCCCACGGCGGGGCCACTACCATTCATCATTGACTGGCAGGATTCGGTTTCGCCCGCCGCCTCTACGCAGGCCCGGGCAGAACTGCGCCGTTTTACCCTTTGTGTACCGCAGTCCGAAGGCAGGTCCGAAAACGCCGAGGCCTCCGCATCAGAGCTCCGAATGCAGCTGGCGGCTCTTGGAACCGCTATCGAAACTGAAACCTGCGCCTGCACCTCGGATCAGCCCCGCCTCTGTCTCGAAGTTTCGGGACCGGCCGGCATCTGGACAGTGTAAAGCGCCCCAACGTTCACATCCGCGTGCTTAGGCCCGAGCGAGCCTGAACACGATGGAGCGTGAGCCCGTGCAAACCCGAACTCGCGCCGCATAAATCGCAACCTTAAGAAACAGGAGTCATCCGTGCAGACGATGAAGGCCGTGGTCCTGCGAAACCATGGATCAGTTGAAAACTTGACGATCGAAACTGACTACCCACGCCCCGAGGCCACCTCCGGCAAAGTGGTGCTGAAGGTTCGGGCATCATCATTGAACTATCACGATATCTTCACCGTACGCGGCATGCCGGGCATCAAGATCCCAATGCCGGTAGTGCCGGGCCTAGACCTTGCCGGAGAAATCGTGGAGGTTGGCCCGGATACGTCTGGCGTCAAGGCTGGCGATCGCGTTCTAGTCAATCCGCTTGATTCCAACTTCAACCTTATGGGAGAGGTACAGGACGGCGGGCTCGCAGAGTATGCGGTGGCGGAAGCCTCGCAGATCATTCCCCTTCCGGATTCCGTCGGCTTCGTAGAGGCAGCGGCCATGCCTGTGGCCTATGGGACGGCGCACCGCATGGTAGTTGGTAAGGGCGCGGTCAAGGCCGGAGATAAGGTGCTGGTTCTCGGGGCTTCCGGCGGCGTGGGTACCGCTGCGGTTCTCTTGGCCAAGCAGCTGGGCGCCTACGTTGTAGCCGCGGTTGGCTCAAAGGAAAAGGGGGAACGCCTGCTGGCCATCGGTGCGGACGATTACTTCAACTATCGCGAGGTCCGGATCGATCAATGGACCCGCGAGAACCTTGGTAAGCCTTCGCGCAACTCCACCGAGACGGGGTTTGACGTGGTGATCAACAATACGGGCGGGGACACGTGGCACCCCACGCTCAAGTCCACAAAACTCGGCGGCACAATCCTCGTTGCCGGAGCTACGGCGGGCTTCGATCCTGCGGAAGACCTTCGCTACATCTGGAGCTTCGAGCTGAAGATTCAGGGATCCAACGGTTTCGGACGTGAGGATATCGAGGCGCTCGTGGAGCTGGTAGACACCCGTGATTTCCGCCCGGTCATTGACTCAGTGCTCTCACTTGACGAGGCTCCGGCCGCGATCCAGCGCCTTGAAGAGCGCGGCGTGACTGGCAAGGTCATCATCGCCCCGTGGGGTCAGGAGGCATAATGTCAACGCCCACCCCGTCGCTCCCCTCGCTTGCAGCAGTTCAACGCACTCTTGAGGGCGGCACCTTCAACAATTGGCTGGGACTGAAAGTCACTGCCATCACGGCTGACTCCATCACTCTAGAAGCCGCCTCGCGCCACGAATGGACGAACGCCCAAGACGGGAGCGTTATCCACGGCGGCATCCTCTCCGCCCTTCTGGACACCGCAGCCTGCTTCGCGCTTACCGGCACGATCGGCGGCCCGGCCCCTACTATCGACCTCCAGACTCAGTTTCTCCGCCCGGCACGCCCCGGCAGGCTCATCGTCACCGGCCGCCTAGTCAAGCCTGGCCGTGGCGTCGCTTTCGCTCAGGCCGAGGTTCACACCGAGGGGCAGAAGGTGGCTGCCACGGCGCAGGGTACATTCGCCGCGTCAGCATCCGCGCCCATCGAGGAGACGTTTTCCCCCGGTGTGAGGGAAGCGCTCGCCATCGGCAACATCGGGGCGGCCATCAACGCCGCCCATCCCGATCGCCCGGCGATTACCCTGACCGGTGACAACCCCGAGACCGTCACGTATGGTGAATTCCTCGCCAGAGTCCGGGCGGCCCAAGAGTGGCTCGCCGCCCACGGGGTAGGCCGAGGCACCGCGGTTGCGATCGTGGGGATCAACTCGATCGAATACCTCGTGGCATTCTTCGCCATCATGCGCGCCGGCGGCGTTGCCGTTCCCCTCAGCTACAAGTTTCCTGCCGCCGTACTGGAATACGCGGTGGCCAACTCCGGTTCATCCTTCGTCTTGGCCGATCGTCCACTTTTTGAGGGCGACGACGTTCCCTTCCCCGTTTATCTCCTCTCCTCCATTTCCGCTGCATCGGACCAGGGCGCGGAGCCGGTGGAGGTCTCGGGAGAGGATCCTTCGATGATCCTCTACACCTCGGGTTCCACGGGCAAACCCAAGGGTGTTGTTCGCTCTCACTCCTCTCATGAATGGATCATGGAAACGGGTGAGAAGTATTCGGATGGCAGGGATCGTGTGTTCCTGGTGTCCGCCCCGCTTTATCACATGAATGCCTTGGCAACTAGCCAGGGGGCTCTGCTGCACGGCGATCACGTGGTGCTTCAGCCGGTGTTCGAGCCGAAGGGCTTTCTGCGGGCGCTCGCAGATCACAGCGTCACACGTATCACCGGGGTTCCCCCGATGATGTCTCTGGCCCTGCGCGATCGCGACCCCCAGATCGATCTGTCCAGCGTGAATGAGCTCTGGCTAGGTTCGGCGCCCATGTCCGATGAGCTGATCGAGGAGAGTAGCCGGGTTTTTCCCGGCGCTGCCTTCTCCTTGGGGTTCGGCACCACCGAATCGGGGCCCGTGGCATTTGCTCCTCATCCGATCCTGCCAACCCCGCGCGGTTCGGTAGGTATCGCTCATCCCGAAGTAGCCGTGGAGCTTCGCGACCCGGACGGCAAGGTGCTGGCATCGGACACCGGCTCGGTCAGCGGTGAACTCTGCGTCGAATCCCCTGCAACAATGCTCGGCTACAAGGACCGCCCAGATGTGCCCAGCCCGGTCGATGATCGCGGCTTCTACCTCACTGGCGATCTGTTCGAGCGCGATCAGCGGGGCTTTTACTTCTTCCGCGGGAGAGTAGATGACATGTTCACGTCCGGTGGGGAGAACGTGTATCCGGCCGCTGTAGAGAAAGTGCTGGAAAACCACCCGGACGTTCAGGAAGCGGCAGTAGTTCCTATTCCTGATCCCCTCAAAGGCGCCAAGCCCGTGGCTTTCGTTGTGCCCGTTCCCGGCTCCAATCCAAGCGAGCAGGAGCTGCGCACGTGGACTCTGGAGCATCTGGAGCCGTACGCTCATCCACGTCGCATCTTCTTCGAGGAGAGCTTCCCACTGTCCGGAACCAACAAGGTGGATAAGAAGCTGCTCTCCCAACGCGCCGAAGCGAAGGTGCGATGAGACTGAATTACCATAGCCGCACCGTCCGCCTGCTCATCCCCACGATCACAGTCCTCCTGATCTTTGCCGTCTGGCAACTGGCCTCGATCGTTGATCTGCTCCCCAGCCGATTTGCCCCGGCTCCCACCCAGATTCTGGGTGAACTGGGAAGCCTGCTCGGCGGATCCGGGCTCTGGACCGCGATTGGTGCCACGCTCTCCGCGTGGATTCAGGCCCTCGCGATAGCGGTAGTGATTGGTACCACGGTTGGCCTCATCCTTGGGTCCTCTCGCTACCTTTCAGCGTTCTTCCGGCCGGTGATCGAGTTCCTCAAGCCGATCCCCTCGATCGCGATGATTCCCCTCGTGATCCTGACGATGGGTTCGGGCAAATCGTCCGAGATCTTCCTCGCTACCTATGCTGCCGTCTTCCAGATGCTCATGTCCGCAATCTCGGCGGTACGCGACGTGGATCCAGTGGCGCGCGAGACCGCAGCGGCCTACTCGATGCCGTTATGGGCACGGGTGCGATTCCTCATCGTCCCGTCCATGCTTCCGCAGTTACTCACGGGCATTCGCATCGCCTCCAACACCGCCCTCGTCTTGTGCATCACCTCCGAGCTGTTGGTTGGTATGAGCGGGCTGGGAAACCAGCTCGGCCAAGCTCGATCAGTGGGCAACCTGCCCGTCATGTACGCCTACATTTTCGTGATTGGAATCGTGGGTTTCGGCCTCAACACCCTACTTCTCTCGCTCCAGAAGCGCCTCTTGGGATGGCACGAGTCCTATAGGAATGAGGCCCAATGAAACGCCTAACCTCCTTGCTGGGCATGCTCGGCGCCCTCAGTGCCATCGCCATCTGGTGGTTTGCCTCGTCGAGCTCCAACCAGATCTACTTTCCGCCGCTACCCGACGTCTCAACATCCGTCTGGGAGTACTGGCTGGCCGGTGAAGGCCGATCGAACCTCACATCCAGCTTGACCAACTTAGCCATTGGGCTGGGATGCGGGATTGTAGCTGGCATCGTCGTCGGCCTTATCATCGGACAAATCCGGCTCGTACGTACCGGCCTTACCCCGCCCTTCGAATTCATTCGGGCCATCCCAGCAACCGCACTTATCCCGTTCGCGATGGTGATTTTCGGGCTGGGCGACTCGATGAAGATCTTCATCATTGCGCTGGGGACGTTCTTCCCGGTGCTGCTCAACGTGATCGACGGGGCGCGCTCAATTCCGCGCGAATCCCACGATACAGCGCGAAGTTTCGGGATCACGGGGCTGACGAAACAACTCAACGTGGTGCTGCCCGCGGTCACGCCGCGGGCCGTGGCCGGGATTACCGTGGCCATCCCGCTCTCTCTAGTTCTGGTGGTTACCAGCGAGATGACGGGTTCTTCGGAAGGCATCGGCTACTTTCTCGTCACCGCGCAGAACTCTTTTAATCAGACGGCCGTGTGGGGCGTCATCATCATCTTGGGCTTGCTCGGGACGGTCCTCACAAGCATCTTTGGCCTCATCGAGCGGCGCCTGTTGGCGTGGGATCGGGGCCTGAACGGAAGGGATCAACTATGACGGATATTCGTCTGACGATCGAGGACCTACATAAAACCTATCCGCCCCGCGGGCGCAAGGATCCGGGCACCGAGGTACTCCGCGGCGTCAACCTAGAGGTCCACGACGGCGAATTTCTCTCCATCGTTGGTCCCTCCGGCGCTGGCAAGACCACTCTGCTCCGCTGCATCTCCGGGCTGCTCGCCCCCACCTCCGGGCGGGTGCTGCTGGATAATCAGGAGATCACGGCGCCTCCCCGCGAGATCGCGCTCGTATTTCAGGACTACTCGCGTTCCCTCTACCCGTGGATGAACGTGGGGAAGAACATCGCTCTGCCGCTGCGCGCTCAGGGGCTCGATAAGGGCGAAATCGCCAAGCGCGTAGAGAGCTGTTTGGCCAGCGTTGGGCTGGAGGGGGCTGCGGGGCGCTACCCGTGGCAGCTCTCCGGCGGAATGCAACAGCGCGTGGCCATCGCTCGGGCCATCGCCTACCAACCCGAGGTGATGGTGTTGGATGAGCCTTTCGCTTCCGTGGACGCCCAAACTCGCAACGATCTGGAGGATCTGCTGCTGCAGGTCCGCCAAGAGACCGGGGCAACCTTCGTGTTCGTGACGCACGATGTGGATGAGTCCGTGTATCTATCCGATCGCGTGGCCATTCTGTCCCAGACCCCCAGCCATATCGAAGAAATCGTCCCAATCGGGCTGCCTGCTGATCGCAACCAACTCGAGACCCGCGCCCTTCCCGAATTCTCCGAACTTCGGGCACATATCTTTGGCACTATCCGCAATCTTGTGGTGCCTACCAACACACCTCCCGAATACACCATCTAAAGGAAACCCCATGAAGAGATCAATGAAACTCGCTGCCTTGGCGGCGTCCTCGATGCTCGCTCTGGCCGCGTGCGGCTCCGACGATGGCCTTGAAGAAGGCGAAGACGGCCTCACTAAACTCACGGTTTACCAGATCACCACCACCGATTCCACGCCGCTCTATCTGGGGATCCAAGAAGGATTCTTCGAGGAAGAGGGCTTGGACGTTGAGGTAAAGATCGCCGAATCCGGCTCAGCCATCATTCCCTCCGTGGTGAACGGCGAAAGCCCGATCGGATACGCCAACGTGGTTTCGGATCTCGCGGCCATCGATCAGGGACTCGACATCAAGTTCGTGAGCTCCTGCTGCGGCGTTGGCTCCGATCCCGACGAATCCACCTCGCAGGTGTTCGTGGAAGAGGATTCCGATATTCAGGGCCCGGAGGACCTCCCGGGCAAGAAAATCGCGGTGAACTCCACCAAGAATCTAGGCGACGTCACCATTCCCGTGGCGCTCGAAAACAATGGGATCGATCCCTCAGGCATCGAGTACGTTCCCATGAACTACTCGGATATGTCCGGAGCTCTAGAGCGCGGAGATGTTGACGCCATCTGGATGGTTGAGCCCTTCCGCACCATCGCGCTGGACAACGGCTACCGGCCCGTTCTGTCCAACTTCGTTGAGGCCTTCCCCGACGCGACGCTGGGCTACTACATCACCTCGGGCGATTTCGCTGAAAACAACCCGGAGATCGTGGAATCCTTCCAAAAGGCCATGGACAAGTCCAACGAATACGCCACTGAGAACACGGATAAGCTCCGTGAGCTGGCCGTCTCCGAAGTTGGGTTGGATCAGGATGTTGCTGATCGCATCTTGTTCGGGGTGTACCCCACGGGCCTGGATACCGAATCCATCAAGCTATACGGCGAGGCTGCCCTTGACCAGGGCGTCATCTCCGAGGAGCCCGATTACGATTCTTTGGTGATCGAGCCAGTGGAGTAGCCCTCACACGCCGCCTTCCCCGCCCGGGTGTGCGTCAATTCTCGGATTTGAAACCCCAGTGTGCGTCAGAAATGCGGGTAGGGGCCCACGGGATTCACCATCTCGTGGGCCCCTACCGGTTTGGAGTGACCGTCATTTGTTCGACGACGACGTCAGATGGCGCCTCAAGCGCCATCTGAATTGCCCATGCAACAGATGCCGGGGACATCGCCGTGGCCGGATCGAACTCCCGCGACTGCTTGGCGGCCATATCGCGTTGCATATCCGTATCGATTCGCCCGGGAGTAACTGTGCTGACCCGCAAAGTTCGTTCTTCGGCCCGAAGCACGCTGGCCGCCTTTTCTAGGGCCGCCTTACTCGTGGAGTAGGGCAGCCATCCGGGGAAGGTGAGCTGGGCGGCGGTCGAGCCCACGTAAACAACTGTTCCGCGGGACTCCCTGAGGTATGGCAACAGCGCGTTGGTCAGCATCACCGGAGAGAGCACGTTGATCGCGTAAATCCTCTCTAGCGCACCCGCCTCAAGGCCCTCAAGCGCGATGGCCCCCTCTACGCCCGCGCAGCTTACAAATGCATCGATGGTGGCGCCCGAATTCTCTAGCGATCGGGCCACGGACGCGGCAGCGGCCTTCGGATCAGAGAGATCCGTGATCACCGTACGGCATCCTGGATAGCGGCCTTCAAGCTCAGAAGCGCGTTCTTCGTTGCGCGCCAACATGATGAGGTTCCATGAGTTCGCAAGGCGATCCGCGAGCGCGCCACCTACGCCACGGCTGCCACCAGTCAGAAAGAGAGTTTTCATACCTCGAGTATGGCCGTTCATCCGGACCAGCGCACGTAGGCCAAGCGGGAAGACTAAGCTGAGCATCGAAAACCAATAACCCACCGGAACCGGTCTATGTCTGATCAGAACACCTCCGAGAACTCCGAGCCCTTCAACGCAATGACGGCTCGCATCTCTCATCTCTTTGGATCGCGGCGCTGGCGCGTGGCCCGAAATGGCATTCTTGCGGGACTTCTCGCTGGCACCATCACATGCGGCTACCGGTTCATGATCGGAAAGGCTACCGAGTTCGCACGCTGGGCATACGCGTTCATCGGCGATCACGCGATTGCCATTGCACTGTTCTTCGTGGCTGCGCTCGCGGCGTCCGCCCTCATCTGGGCCGCAATCCGCTTCTCCCCCGATGCCTCGGGCTCGGGAATCCCTCAGGTCAAGGGGCTACTACAGGGCGATCCCCCGATGCGCCCGCTACGGGTTCTAGCAGCACGATTCACCGGGGCTGGGGTTGCCGCGCTCTTTGGACTCTCGCTCGGAAGGGAAGGCCCGTCCATCCACATTGGTGCGGCCGCCGCCGAACTCCTCAAGCGGCCATTGCGCGCCACACCGGAGGAGGAGCGCCACCTTCTGACAAGCGGCGCGGCCGCCGGACTCTCCGCTGCGTTCAACGCACCTGTGTCTGGATTGATGTTCGGGATTGAGGGGCTTCACCGAAGCTTCTCGCCGCTCGTCATCGCCTCTGCCGCCACCGGAGCACTTGCCGCTGACGTGATCGCAGGACTGGCCTTCGGCTCGGAGCCGGTCCTCCAGTTCGGTACCGTTGAGACGATCCCGATCAGTTTGTTGTGGGCGGTGGTCCCGCTCGGCATCATTGCCGGTCTGGTGGGTGCCCTCTTTAATCAGATCCTTCTCGGATCTCAGAAGCTCCAGCATCTGCCGGGACCCGCTCCCCTGTTCGTTGCTCTGGCGCTTGCGCTGCCGTGCGGCCTGTTCTTTCCTTTGGCGCTTGGTGGCGGCGAAAAGGCAATCGACTGGGCAGAATTCGGCGCTACAAGCATCGGGGCCGTCCTCATAATCCTGCTCGTGAAAGTAGTCTTCACGGCCGTCAGCTTCGGATCGGGCGTTCCCGGTGGAATCTTCATGCCAATCCTAGCCATTGGCACACTCACGGGCTCCGCCTACGCTCTGGCCCTACAAAATCTGGGCCTGCCCGAAGGCTACCAAGCAGCTTTGGCCGTGTGCGGGATGGCTGGACTACTCGCAGCAACCGTCCGCACTCCTCTGACCTCGATCCTTCTCACCGCCGAGATGACCGGCAGCCTCAGCCACCTGCTGCCCATCGCCACCGCGGTTATCATCGCCATCTTCGTAGCGGACGCTTTACGCGTTCCGCCTATTTACGACGCCTTGTTGGAGCGCAGGCGCCAACGCTAGGTAGGGTTGCATTTATGTCTGAGAACGGGATGCCGGAGAAGAATTCGCCGTCGCAATTAATCGAACCTGAAGACGCCCTACTGGAGGCCTTCTGGACGCGCGCGAAAAACGTAGCCAAAATCAATCCCCTCGAGGTGATCGTTGGCCTAGATAGCGTCTCGGCGCTCCGGCCCTCCGCGTACTCGCTCGGGGACTCGTCCGAAGAGGCCGATCGCCTCTGCAAACTGGTCATGGACGGCACGAAGCGCGCAACCTCCTCTTGGGTTGCTTCCTACCAAGCAGAGGATGCGCCCCTTCCTGAAGTTGGCGAGCTTTCCATCATCTGCGACGGCTCTGGCACACCTCACGTGCTGGCCCGCACCAGCAAAGTTACTACGGTGGCCTTCCAAGAAGCTGGCCCGGAGATCGCGATGGCGGAAGGCGAAGGCACCTTCGCGCAGTGGAAGGCGGAACACGATGCGTTCTTCCGCCGGGAATGCGAGGAGCTGGGCATCGCATTTGATCCCGACGGTCAGGTGCTCACCGAGTACTTCGAGGTGCTCTATTCACACTAGGCACCTCGTGCTAGTTGCCGGTGGGATCCGCGCTCGAATCTTGATCTGGGGACAGAATGTCGAGTCCTAGGCCGTGACCTCCCAGTAGCTGAAGGACACCGCCGCGCTGCTCAAATCCGCCCGCCGGAAGATCCGAGGTGAACCATTCCGGTGCATCCAGATCAATCATCGTGACCGCGGGATGGGCTAGAGCAAGTTGAGCCGCCGCGGAGATCGAGATACGAGGCTCCATCATCGAGCCGACCATACATTCAAGACCCGCTGTTTCAGCAATGTTGGCGATGCGTAGTGCCTCGAGGAGGCCGCCCGTCTTCGCGAGCTTGATGTTGAGGAGATCTGCTCCTTCAAGGTCGATAATCCGCTGCGCATCGGCGGCCGACCAGATGGATTCGTCCGCCATGATCGGCGTTGAGACATTCCGCCGCACCTCAGCCAGCCCGGCTATATCAGCGGCCGCGACCGGCTGTTCCACGAGGTCCACGGGGAGGCCAGCCGATTCCAGACCTTGGATCATCGAAACGGCTCCGGCCACGTCCCAGCCCTGATTCGCGTCCAAGCGCAAGCGAGCATGCGGAACGGCATCGAGCACGGCCTCTAGCCTGCGCCGATCCTCATCGATATCCCGGCCCAGCTTGATCTTCAGGATGTGATAGCCAGCTTCCGCTGCCTCGCGCGCATGGATCGCCATGGTTTTCGGGGATTCTAGTGACACAGTCATGTCATTGACCATCGAGCCGAGTTCCCCAGCCGCGCCACTCCCACCGCCCAGCAGGCTCACGAGGGGCTCTCCCGTGCTGCGTCCCAGCGCATCAAGCAGGGCCACATCAACCGCAGACTTGGCGCTGGTGGCACCCTCAAGAGCACCCGAAATCCTTGCCGAAAGCTCCTCCAGCGTTCCCGAAGCTCCTTCGAGCACCTCGCGCAGGGGCCCAGAAATCGATTCACGGATGGTTGCAGCGGATTCACCCGTCACGGCGACTGTCTCGGCAGCGGATCCTTGGCCCACCACGCCGCCGGCTAGCTCCACCTCGGCCACCACGTACTCGACAGCTACCGTGCGGCGGGCTGCCGTCACGAACGGCCGGAGCAGCGGCGCCTGATGCGTGTGGCACCGAACCTGTTTGATTCTTAATGTGTGTGTTGGAGTATCCGCCATCGTATTCTCCGTTCTCCTACCTTCTAATACTCCCGACGTGATTCTGCCTCAAGGGGCCGATGATCCCGCACGAAATGGTGGTACGGCTAGAAGGCACCCATCACTTGTGCACCGGCCAACCCAACGAATGTGCCTAGGAACGAACCGAGCAGAGCGAAAAGAACA